>ENA-OQHY01000148-OQHY01000148.1-human-gut-metagenome-genome-assembly--contig:-NODE-148-length-39717-cov-5.231776_pt1 | contig 39717 bp, 50 predicted proteins | sample MGYA00242570_ERZ504733 | MGnify/ENA primary metagenome ERZ504733 (study PRJEB26092, sample SAMD00036219) | human gut metagenome | host: Homo sapiens | study: EMG produced TPA metagenomics assembly of... | reverse complement strand
AAGATAGTATTGCTTTTAAAAGGATAGTATGCTATAATAAAATACAAATTTATTACTGAGGGTGATATGTTGTGTTTTGTAGTAATTGCGGCGAGAAAATTGAGGACAGTTCTTCTTTTTGTAAAACTGCGGTGCAAAGATTACAAATAATGACAAAACCGAGCGAGTTCAGCTGAAATGCAAGGAATGCGGCGGTGTGATGACAGCGACAGCAGTAATAAAACTTTGCATTGTCCGTACTGCGGTTCAAGTGAGGTTATTGTCTATGGTGATGCGGTTGAGGTTGAACGCATCAGAAATGATACTTACAAAGAAATGGAATATAAAAAGTGGGAAAGAGAGGACGAAAAAGAACGCAAAGCCGAAAAGAAAAAAGCTGACGAAGCGTACAGAAAAAGCGGCTTCGGTGTTGTTGCAATAATCGGTGCGATAATATGCGGAATAATTGCAATGGGCGAATTTTCACAACTCAGATATTCTTCAAGACTTTTAATTGACGCAATAATTTCCGCATTGCAAACTATTCTTTTTGTCTCATCTGTTTTGTTCAGAAAGGGAGTTATAAAATCCCCGACACAATCGCTTCCGACAATTCTTACCTTAGCAGGTTTAATTTTAATAATCCCGTTTGTAGTGTTTGCCTATTGATTTAGTTTATTATTATAAATATTTTAAGGAGAGTATAACTATGAAAAAGAAAAAATTATTTGCCGTTGTGGCAATGTCGCTTGCAATACTTATGTCTGCATCATTGTCAGGCTGCGGAAAAGACAGCAGTTCAGAAGATGATGCGAAGGAATCAACATCCGTAGTGTCGGAAATTTCAGATGAATCAAGTGATGTTGAGTCTGAACCCGAAACCGAAAAGCCTAAAAAGGAAGAAAGTTCAAAGAAAGAGCAAAGCTCCAAAAAAGAGAGTTCAAAGGAAGAAAGCTCCGAAAGTGAAGAAGTTTCTTCATCCTTCAAAGAAACAATGGACGAGTACGAAGAGTTTATGGACAAGTATGTTGACTTTATGAAAAGCTATGATGCAAATGATGTAACAATGCTTTCCGAATATACCGAACTTTTGAGTCAGTACAACACATATATGGACAAGGTTTCAAAAATTGATGAGGACGAACTTTCATCTGCTGACCTTGCATATTATCTTGATGTTACAAACAGAGTGAACAAAAAACTTCTTGAGGTTCAACAATAATTTAATTAAAAATAAGCAAGCCGGCAGATACAGCGATTGTATTCTGTCGGCTTTGTTGTTTTTAATAATGTAAAATCAAATTTCTTCTTCCGTGTCATCATCGGGTTCATCGTAATCGTCACGGTCATTTCTGTGGCGTTTAAAGCTTGCGACTGCCGTACCGCCGGCGATAAGCAGAAGAATTATCGCAAAATCTGTAGGCATTGCACCGCCGTCCGATTCATCGGAGGTGGAGTTGTCTTGTGTGTCTGTTTTGTCAGTTGCAAAAGCAAGGGTACTGCTCCAGAAAATCATCATAAGAGCAAGCAAAAACGATACAAATTTTTTCACAACAACACCTCCGCAACATCTACACGAATTATACCATTATAATTCCAAATTAGCAATATTAAATTTGGGATATTAAATCAGCAATATATGTCAATGTTCACAGCAACTGTCCCTGTAGATTTTGTAGGGAAAGGGTTATACAATGAAGAAATTTTAATAAATAACAAAACAAGACAGCCGTAAACTGTGTTGTTTATATGTAATACTATTCGACTGCGTTGTTAATTGCCCTTATTCTGAGCAGTGAAACAATGCACAGAGTAACTTTTATCAACATTATGAAGATGAAAATTATGCTGTAAATATTGAATGTTTCAGCACCGCGAATTATGTCAAGAAGGGTATAAACTCCGTAAGCAACCATAATCATAAAAGTAACAGCAGATGATATAATAATCAATCCGTTTGCCATCGTGCTTTTACTGCGTATGGATTTGTAAACGAGATATACGGGCAATACTAACGATGCAATATCCATAATTTCAAAAATAACATATAAAACATAATTTTCTAACAAGCTTGAGAAAGATGCAAAGGTTGTAAAAAGAGTGTTGAAAATGAATAGGACCGGGTAGTCGCCGTGGATTGCCCAAAAAGAAGAATCTTCACAATAGTAGTTATACAAAAATGTCACTTGAATCCAAATGGCAAGCAGTAACAGAGTTGCAATGAGTACACCTTGTATAATTCCTGTGTACTTGAGAGTTTTATTGCTTTTCATAATCTCACCGCCTTTTAATCTCTTTTAACCGTTACAAAAATTAATCCGATTTTTATTATTAAATTGATTAGGTAAAATGCTAACAACAGTGCATTGTGACTGTAGAGAAACAAATACCCCAATGCAAAAAATAAGCCGTAAAATGATGACACAACTGTGTCGGGAATCATAATCATAAGAATGATTGTGTTTGCGGATTTTTTGTTTTTGAATACTGATTTGTATGTTAAAAACCAAAGCAGTGCGGGCATCAATATTAGTACAAAATTTTGAAACAGAATTGCCTGTACGGTGTAGGGGTGGTCAAAATAGAACTCTATGAGATAAAGCGGAGTTATTGCAAACATAGGTGCGTATATCGGCGGCTCGGATGTTATACAATGAATATTAAAACACACGATTGACCCTAGAGTAAGCCACAATACAAAGAAAATCTGCCAAATTGCTGTCGCTTGATTTTTTGTAATTTCTTTCATAAAATCACCGCCTTTTGATTAATTAAAATATTCGTGTGTTTCTATTGTATTAATATTATAGCACAATATAATTCAAAGTGCAATTGCAAAATATTCTGCCATGCAATTTCGTGCGATTTTTACAAAACAATAATCCAAAAAAGGTTCAGATTGACGGTAAAATTAGTTGCAATGAATAAATTACAGTAAAACTTTTGTGCAAAATAAATGTGCAAAATAAAACCCGACAGCCACACATTGTACCGTGTGACTGTCGGGGAGAGAAGGCTTTGTATTAACTTTAAATCAGAATCCCGTTGCAATGGTCAATTTCATGTTGAATAATCTGTGCGGTAAAGTCTGAAAAACTGCGTTTTATCTGCTTGAAATTTTCGTTGAAATATTTTACTTTTATCGTTTTGTAACGAACTGTTTTGCGTTCGCCGTCAAGCGAAAGACAGCCCTCCTCGGTTTCAAATTCACCGAATTTGCTAATGATTTCGGGATTGAACATAACAAGATATTTTCCGTTGTCATTAATTGCGATTATCTTTTTTGCAACGCCTATCATGTTAGCCGCCATGCCCACACAACGATCAAAATTTGCCCTGAGTGTGTCAAGCAAATCCTGTGCCGTCTGCAAATCTGCCTGTGTTGCGTCCTCCGACTTTCTCTGTAAAAACATAGGATCATGTACAATTTCTCTTACCATAACTTTGCCTCTTTCAGTTTCTAACCCGAGTATAACACATCGCAAAAGCGATTACAAGTTAAATTACATAATGTATCCTCATATAAATTACCGAGGTGGTTAGGTGAAATATCCGGAGTTATCGTGCAATGTTTATGCTGAGGTTGACGGTGAGAATGTTTTACTGATTGAAATTGACAGAGAGGGCAGAGCAAAGGTTTATCATGAGAATTTAAGAGTTGACGGGGTGCGAAAAATTTTTGAAGAAATCAACTGCAACATTGTAAGCTACATAAAATATTTCGGAACAAAATAAAATAGCACAAAATAAAACGCCCTCCGTTTGGAGAGCGTAATTCTGTGAATTTACAAATTATCAAAATTAATCTTCGTCATCGCTGTGGGCATGGTCATACAGCTTTTGAATATCATCGGGAAGATTGTTCGGGAGCATTTCGTTGATTCTGTCCTCGTTGCCGTCAGCAATGGCAGTATCGTAGTACCAGCACTTAAAGCGGAGCATATCAAGCGTCTTTTGAAGACGCTCAATTTCCTTTTCTACGTTTTTTTTCTGATTTTCAAAAAGTTCTCGCCTTTGCGGATAGGACGAACTGCCCTCGGCGCACCATTGCATAAATTTTCTTATTTCCCTGATTTCAAGTCCCGATTTTTTGAGGCAGTCAATTATGCGGAGTGTTTCAAGCTCTCTGTCGGAAAATCTGCGGATACCCGACACCCTCTCCATATGCGGAAAAAGTCCCTCTTTATCGTAGTAACGCAGGGTTGAAACAGGAATACCGCACATCTGAGATACCTGACCGATTGTGTACATAAAATCACTCCGAAACATTCTAAAAGCTCTTGACCTAAAGCCAAGTTTATCTGTCAATACAATCATACTGCATAATGATTTGGTTGTCAATTGAATTGTTTTTAAAATAAAAAATTAACGGAGCAGATTTTAATTTCTGCTCCGTGTTTGTTAGGAAAATATGCTTGCCACATTGATTCCGTTTGTGGTTATGTTTAATATTATTCCGATTACGGTCATCGGGATGATTATGACTGAAAGAAATTTAAAGAATGATCCCGCACTGGAAAAAAATTCAGTGCCTTTGGTATAGACAAAAGGTGATTTTACAAATTTTTCGGCTATGGGTGATTTGGAGATGTAGTAGAATTGTCTTGATACTGTAATGCCGAAGTGGGCGAACATTATACTGTTCCACACATTTCCCGCCTTGCCGATAAAGCCCATAAACGGCATACAATAAAAAATGTATAACGCAATGAACAGCAATATCGGTCTGAGAAAAGTTATTTTTGAGGTGGGATAGTTACATCCCAAAACATTAACCGTACTGAGCAAAATTAGGACAAACAGGATTATCAGAACAATAATGCCTATTACATTTTCGTGTGTAATATTAATGCCGCAATTTTGGAGTATGGCAATTGTCAAAAGCAAGATAGCTGCGATACCCGTGTACACAAAGTCAAAAATCATTAGTTGCTTTTTCATATAAATCTCCGTGTTTTAAAATATATGCTGAATATACCATGTTTTTTGACATTATACAATACTATTGTTATTTAATTGGAATAAGTCACATATTGAACACTTTTTACTTGTTGAAATTGCATATAAAAAGAAAGCAAGGCACGAAATTGCACCTTGCTTTTTGGGAAGATATATTAATGTAACTTGTTGTTTTGATTATTTCTTTTCGAGAACATTGAGGAAATCTTCAATTTCGGCAAGCCTTTCTTTGGCAAGATTTTTGCCGGCGTTATATGCCTCGTCAAGCACATCCGTGTTCATCTCAAATGATTTTACATACTTGTGTGACGGGCGGAGTACCATAAGTCTGCCGTCCTCCTCAAGCTGTTTCATTCTTTTGCATTGCTCATTATAGCGGTCAAATCTCGTCATAAGAGCGTTGATGAGGTTCGGATAGTCCTTGTATTTTTTGTTGATTAAAAATTCAAACTTGCGATAGTCCGTGCAAGGCTCATTTTCGGCTTTGTCAAAAGCACAAGCACACGGGAACAGCCCTGTTCAAACGCACGGTCAAAGGGAACAGCGTCGGCAACACTGCCGTCAACATACTTTCCACCCTCAAATTCGCTTATCTGATAGAGAATAGGAACTGTGCAGGACGCTCTTACGGAATCAAGCAAGCGCTGTTCGCTTTTGTTCTCGGAAAAATATTTTGCCTTGCCTGTTACGCAGTCGGTTGCCACAAATTCGCAGTTTGTATCTGACGCAAAAAATGTATCAAAATCGAACGGATAGTCCTGATAAGGAAATCTGTAAATCATATTGTCAAGATCCATTGAAAGAAAACCGAGAACCGAAAAATCACCTGTTCTGTGGGGCATAATAACCCTGCGGGAACGACCTTTCTGTTTTGCGGTAAAATCAAGAGCAACTTCAGCTCCCGCCGAAACTCCTGCAACATAGTCAAAGTGTATTTTGTTTTCAAGCAGACAGTCGGTTATACCGGCGGTAAAAATTCCTCGCCTTGCTCCGCCTTCAATTATCAGACCTGTCATAAGGACCTCCGTTGACTCAAAAAAATTTTGGTGCTATAATCAAACTGTTTTATGGGGTGATAGTATGGACGCTAATGTGACTGACCTTCGCATTGTAAAAACAAGAACCAATATAAAAAATTCGCTGATTGATTTGCTTGCCGAAAAAAATGTTTCCAAAATCACGGTGACTGAGCTTTCAGAAAAGGCGATGATTAACCGCAAAACCTTTTACCGCCATTATCACACGGTTCAGGATGTTGTCGATGATATCAATTACGATATGATCAACGATGTTATCAGCCATGCGAAAAAATCCGACCGTGACGGCAACAACCTTGTAAATCAGCTGAATTTTATCGGTATTTCCATTGTTGAAAATAAAGAACAGATTAATAAAATTCTGAAAAATTCTCCCGAGGTGTTCGGCTCGGGACGCTCTGTTGAGCTTTTGAAAAGATTTATCGAGGTTTCAATAAGACCTGTGCTTAATTTTAAAAATGAAACAAAACTCAAATACCTTGTTGAGTTTGTCGTTTCGGGATTCATCTCGGTTTATGTCCGTTGGTTCAATGACGGCTGTGCAGAAAGCTCCGAAAAGCTTGCAGACGCTGTCAACGAGTTCGTTCTCGGAGCATTGTCCGAATATGTTCGCCCGAAAAGCTGATTAACTCATTTTCCAATGAGCCTTAGTAATTGCCTCGAATCCTTTGGGGGAGAGAATAGGCTTTGAAATTTTTTTCATTGTTTCGTCGCAAAGACAACGGTTTTCGCAGATTCTCTGCCTGCTCCGTGATTGAATCAAGGTATGCCTTTCTCTGCCTTTCAGCTTTTTCTGCAATAAAAAGCTCGCCCTCGGGACATTTTATCATCGTGTAATTGCCGTTACCGCAAATCAAATCAAGCTGTTTTATAAGTGCGGGATACATTGGTTCGGCACTCACATAGCCACAAGTTGTAATAACCAAAAGCCTCTTTTCGTGCATTGCTTCATCACGCAGTTCATGGAAAGAGGCTTCTTTGTCCTCGACAACATTTCCCGAATAGGGGAGCATATACGGCAGGCATCTGTCGGTTAATGCTTTCATCTGTGACGGCATACCGAAAAAGTAGAGCGGAAAGCTCTCAATGATAATATCGGCAGAATTAATCTTTTCGTAGATTTTCTGCATATCGTCCTTTATAACACATTTGCCGGGTGTTCTGCTCCAACACGAAAAGCAACCCATACACGGCTTGATTGTTTCCTTTTTAACCGTGATATATTCAACTTCTGTATCGGCTGAAAAGCCGTCAAGAAATGCTTTTGTAATGTTGAGAGTATTGCTTTTTTCGCCCTTTGGACTACCGTTTAATACGAGAACCTTCATAATCACTCCTGTGACGGCTTGTAAACCGCATTTTTATCCATTGTGGTAAACAAAAGATTTCCCTTTGCCCTCACTTCACCGTCAACCTTGATGACACACGCAAATTCAAATGCCGACTTTGTTGACATTGTAACATTTACGCTGATAATAAGCGTGTCACCCGGAATAACGGGGCGGAGCATTTTGAAATCCTTAACCTTGAGAAGAACATACAGCTTGTCCTCCTCAACGCTTTCGGGAGCAAATACAAGACTGCAAAGCTGTGCCGCAGATTCAATGAGCAATACTCCCGGCATAATCGGTGTGTCGGGAAAATGACCTGCAAAATACGGCTCGTTCACCGACACATTTTTTATACCTGTTGCCGAAACATTCGGCTCAAGCTCGGTCACCCTCTCAATCATCTGAAAGGGTGGTCTTTGTTTTATTCTCTGATTGATTTCAAGCAGATTCATCATAAGCTGAGTCCTCCGTCAAGCACAAGCACCTGACCTGTCATATATGAAAAATCGTCACTGCAAAGCTGTCCGACTACATTTGCGACATCCTGAACTGTGCCGAATCTCTTTTCGGGAATAGCCTCAAGATACTTTTTTTGCAATTCTTCGGGAATGCCGTTCATCATTTCGGTTTCGATAAAACCGGGCGCAACTGCGTTTACTCTGATTCCGTACTTTGCAAGTTCCTTTGCAAGCGTGTGTGTCATAGCGTTTACCGCACCCTTTGTTGCACTGTAAACCGACTGACCTTCAACTGCAAGAACAGAGCTTACGGAAGAAATGTTGATGATGATTCCGCTCTTTTTGCGGAGCATTTTAAGCGATGCCTGTCTTGCACAATTGAAATATCCTTTGATATTAATGTCAAGACTTCTTTCAAGCGACTCGTCTTTAATCATCAAAAGGTAAGCGTCGTCAACCACACCTGCGTTGTTGACAAGAACATCAATTCCGCCAAAGTCCTGCTGAATACTGCGGAACATATCCTTTACTTCGTCAATATCTGCCGTATTTGCCTTGTAGCAACGGCTTTTCTGCCGAGTGCTGTAATTTCGTCAACAGCCTTTTGAGCCATTTCTAAATTTGAATTGCAGTTCACGGCAATGTCATATCCAAGCTCTGCAAGCTTTAAAGCGCAAGCCTTGCCAATGCCCCTTGATGAACCTGTTACAAGAGCGGTTTTGCTCATATTTACCTCCGATTTTTACACTTTCTTCAGGATTACGGCAGAGTATGTTCCGCCCGCACCCATTGAAAGAGCAAGTCCGTATTCGTAATTTTTCTCGCTGTCAGAAAGAAGCTCAGCCGCATATGCCGCTGTCATTGCGCTTGCTGCGGCTCTTGCATTGCCGATTTCCTGCGATACATCATAGCACGGCATAAGCGTCTTGATAATCTTCCTGTCGTCACAGCATACAAAGTCAATATTGTCTGCCTCAATGCCGGCATTCATACAAGCCTTTTCGATAACCTCAACAACAGCCTTGCTGTCAACCTCTGAGTTGTCATAAGATACAGGGCGGTGAGCCTGTGCATAGCCCTTAATTTCTGCATACTTGCGTGCATTTCTGCCGTTTGCACTTTCCTCTGTTTCAAGAACGAGAGTTACAGAGCCCTCACCGAGCGGTTTTTCAAGCAATTCGGCCTTTGTATAGAGTTCAAGGTTTGTCTTTGTATTTTCATCGGTACCTGCGGCAAGCATAACGCTTTCGTTGCCGTCTGCAAGAATATCAGCGGCATAGCAAATACTCTGCAGTCCTGCCTGATTGCCGTTTGCAACAGTTGCGTTGTAGCCCTTGATGCCTGAGAAAATGCTCAGATAACCGCCTGCGGCATTGTAAACCGTATTTGGAAATGAAAAAGCACTGCCCTTTTCGGTACCTCTTGTGATTGCCTTTTTCTGGAAATCAACAATTTCGGTCATAGGGCCGTCAGCCGTGCCGATTACAATACCTGTTTTATATTCGTTGTCCTTGTCAATTTTTATGTCAGCGTCTGCAAGTGCGTCCATACCGCTCAAAAGCTGGAGCTGGCTGAAACGGTCAAGCTTTCTGTAAAATGCAACCTTGATTCCGTGTTTGTCATAATCTTCGGAAGTAAGATTGCAGTTAAGGCTGTGTTCGTCAGTCTTTGTGCCTGTAAGCTTTGAAATGCCCGTAATGTAAATTTTTTCATTTTTACTGTTGTCGGGAATATCATGCTTGTTGTCCGAGAAAATAATGCTTGCGTTGTTGCCGCCGAATGCAAATGAGTTTGACATTGCATAGTGAACATCTTTTGTGTGGCTCTTGTTCGGAATAAAGTCAATGTTGCCCGCCTTTTCGGAAAGCACCTTCAAATCCTCATCGGAGTAGCCGATTGTAGGCGGAACGAGGTTTTCTTTTATTGCTTTTACGGAAAATACAGCCTCAATTGAGCCGGCCGCACCGAGCAATGACCTGTCATAGATTTTGTTGAGCTGACAGAAAGGTGGTCGTTGCCGTCAAAAAGTGTGTGAAGTGAAAGAAATTCAGCTCGTCATTTTTGGCAGTACCCGTTCCGTGTGCGTTTATGTAGTCGATATCATCAAAACTAAGAGCAGAGCTTTCAACAGCCCTTCTGATTGCACTCATCTGACCTTCGCCGTCGGGACGGGGAGCGGTAATGTGGTAAGCGTCACTGCTTACACCCGAACCGAGAATCTCACAGTAAATCTTTGCGCCTCGTTCAACAGCGTGTTCGTAGCTTTCGATTACAAGAATACCCGAACCCTCGCCGAGCGTGATACCTGTGCTGTGATTGAACGGGGAACAGGCGTTTTCGTCAAGCGCATGGAGAGCGTGGAAACCGCTGAATGCAAGTGAAGAAAAGCTGTCCGAACCGCCTGCGATGAACACATCACCCTTGCCCTCACGGATAAGGTCACAGGCATAGCCGATGCTCATTGTGCCTGCCGCACAAGCGTTGACGATGTTTGCGGTAATGCCCTCAAGTCCGAAATGAGCGGAAACATTGTTGGCAATTGCCGAAGCACCCATTTTGAAAATATCTTCTTTTTTACCGCCGTCACCCTTGATTTCGTCTGTGTAATATTTGTCAATGCTTGCCGCACCGCCTACACAACTGCCAAGAATAACACCGATGTTCTTTTCGGACGCGTCAATGTTTGCATCTTCAAAAGCCTCGTTTGCGGCATGAATACAGAGAAGGAAGAACGGTCATAGTTTTCGGGAGAAAGCTCTGACGATGCCTTGTCAACCTCTGCACCCTTGTGTGCATAACAGTTTGAGGTGTCAACCGACTTAACCTCATCAATGCCGGAGTGACCGAGTGTTACGGCATCCCAGCAATCCTTTACATTGTCACCGACGCCGCAGATAAGTCCGAGTCCTGTGACAACACATCTCTTTTTGTCAGCCATATTAACCCTGCTTGCTTTCTACATATTCTGTAAGTGCTCTGATTGATTGGAAGTGCTCACGGTCTGCCCCTGTCATATCAATACCGAAAAGTGTGTCGATGCCTGCAACGATTTCGATTGAGTCGATTGAGTCAAGACCGATTTCGTCACCGAAAAGTTCTGAATCGTATGTAAGAATGTTTTCGGGAATTCTAAGGTTTTCTACGAGCATTTCCTTAATCTGATCTGCAATAGCATTGTTCATTTTAATTACCTCACTTAAAATTTTGATTTTTTTGATTTTATTATAAATTTTCCGAAGAAAAAATCTTCTTTGTAATAAACCTTGCCTTTGCCGTATTTTTCTTCAAGCTCAAGATAAAGCTTTTTGACCTGCTTTTCGGCTTCGGCACTTATTCCTTTTGCATATTTTGAGCAGCGAACATTTTCGGGACATTCGGATTTTATCGGATTGCCGATTAAAATTTTCTGCCTCTTTCCAAAAAGAATTTTATACTCACCCAAAGATGCAATCGGGATTATGTCAAGACCTTTTTTTGCCGCAAGCAATGCCGCACCGGGCTTGAACGGGAGCATTTTGCCCTCTCTTGCAATTCCGCCCTCGGGGAAGATAAGCATTGAATATCCGTTTTCAACCGCACCCTCACTTTGCGCATACCAGTTTGTGTCCATGGTGTCAAAGTCAACGGGAATACTGCGGCAAATTCGGATAAACGAGCCTGTTCCGCTCTTGTCGTACCAGCTTTTTTTAACGAGCATATACGGCTTGTATCTGCTGAGTACAGAGCTTATCACACTCCGTCAAAGTGGTGAGTGTGGTTGCATACAAACACAACAGGCTTGCCCTTGAGGCTCTTTTTAAGGCTCTTGTCCTTCCATTCAACCTTCGGGCGAATAAGAAGATGCACAAGACCTTTTACAAATTTTATGAATGCAAGCTGTCCTGCATTTTTATGATAATTGTACTCCATACTCTTTGCCCTCGTTTTTTAGAATATTATATTTTTATTTAAAAAAATTTCAACGGTCAAATGAATTTTGCGTGTGTCTTATGCAACATTTTGTCGAATTTTGTGGCATAAAATATATGGGAATTATTATGGAATATTTTTCTTTTTAGCTTTTTTACAAATGTTGACGGCTGTTGTTTATGGTGATATAATCATATAAAAGAATTTTGCCTTTGAATCAAGGTAAACAAAGGAGAAACCTATGAAAAAAGTAATTTTAACAGGTGACCGTCCTACGGGCAGACTTCATGTCGGTCACTATGCAGGTTCGCTCAAGGAGAGAGTAAAGCTCCAGAATTCGGGCGAATATGATGATATATACCTTATGATTGCAGACGCTCAGGCTCTTACAGACAATGCCGAGCATCCCGAAAAGGTAAGACAGAATATTTTGCAGGTTGCGCTCGACTACCTTGCCTGCGGAATAGATCCGAACAAGTCAACAATTTTTGTTCAGTCAATGATTCCCGAGCTTACAGAGCTTACTTTCTATTATATGAACCTCGTAACCGTGTCCCGTGTTCAGCGTAACCCCACCGTTAAGGCAGAAATTCAGATGCGTAATTTTGAGGCAAGCATTCCTGTGGGATTTTTCTGTTATCCAATCAGTCAGGCGGCTGATATCACGGCATTCCGTGCAACTGCCGTTCCTGTCGGCGAGGATCAGCTTCCGATGCTTGAACAATGCAAGGAGATTGTTCACAAGTTCAATTCCGTTTACGGCGAAACTCTTACGGAACCGCAGATTATTCTTCCGAGCAACAAGGCTTGTCTGCGACTGCCCGGTATTGACGGCAAGGCAAAGATGAGCAAATCACTCGGCAACTGCATTTATCTTGCAGAAGAACCCGAGGATATCAAGAAAAAGGTTATGTCAATGTTTACCGACCCGAATCATCTTCGTGTTGAGGATCCCGGCAAGGTTGAGGGCAACCCCGTATTTATCTATCTTGACGCATTCTGCCGTGATGAGTATTTTGCGGAATTTTGGAATGATTACAGCTGTCTTGACGAACTCAAGGCTCATTATCAGCGTGGCGGACTCGGTGATGTCAAGGTTAAGAAATTCCTTAACAATGTTATGCAGGAGGAGCTTCGTCCTATTCGTGAACGCAGAAAAGAATGGGAAAATCATCTTTCCGATGTTCTCGATATTCTCAAAGAGGGCAGTAAGGTTGCGAAGGAAACTGCCGCAAAAACACTTGAGGATGTCCGTCATTCTATGAGAATTGATTATTTTACAGACAATAATCTTCTCAAATAATTTAAAATTCAATATGTAAAATACAGGTCGGAAGGACAGAAATCAAAAATTCTGTCTTTCCGATTTTTCTTATGAAAAAATTATTGCGAATCGACTCAAAATTGTTGAAAAAATAATAATATTATGCTATTATTGCGTTGAAAACACCCCGTTTTAAGGAGAATACATTATGATTGACGCAAGAAAGCATACGCTTGATTCTGTTAAAAAGCTGACCGATTACAGCGATTTTAACCTTTATAAAATGGATATATGCTACGATTACAGCATTGATAAAATCATTGACAGAGGGATTTTTGATGATGAGTCGGCTCTCGGTGCAATTTTGCAGGAGGTTCTGCCCGATTATCCCGTCAATCTTAAAATGCCGAATTTCGGGTGCAGTGCCTTTACAATGAAAAATCCCGACAGCGTAATGATGGGGCGAAACTATGATTTTAAGAACGACACCTCGTCAATGCTTGTGTATTGTTCGCCAAAGAACGGCTACAGGTCGGTTGCGTTTGCGGCACTTGATAATGTAGGTGCAAACAACCCCGAGTTGAGTGATGAAACAAGGCTTGCAACCTTGCTCTCACCGTTTATCAGCCTTGACGGAATCAATGAAAAGGGCGTGTCAATCGCAGTTCTCACACTTGACAGCAAGCCCGTCCGTCAGCAAAGCGGAAAGCCTGTTATTGCCACAACGCTTGCAATCCGTCTTATACTTGACAGAGCTGCGTCAACCGAAGAGGCGGTTACACTTTTTGAAAAATACGATATGTTCGCCTCAAGCGGAAGAGATTATCACTTTTATGTTACCGATTCAAACGGTGACGGTCGTGTTATTGAGTACGATTGCAACAGCAATGACCGAAAGCTTGTTGTTACAAAATCGCCTGCCGTTACAAACTTTTTTGTGATGTACAAAATTTTGTAAAGCCTTATCAGAAAAACGGTGTTTACGGTCACGGCAGAGAGCGGTATGATAAGATAATCAATATTCTTGAAAAGAATAATATTTACACAAAAGAAACAGCATGGGAGGCTCTTGTTTCGGCATCACAGGCACCGAATCCGAACGATATAACAAGCAATACTCAATGGTCGATTGTTTATGACAACACAAACCTTACCGCTGATATTTCAATCCGCCGAGATTGGAACACGGTGACAAAATATTCGCTAAAAGAAAATAAAATTACGGAATAAAAAAACAGGGAAGAAACCGAAAAAAGTTTCTTCCCTTTTATAATGTTAGATTCAGTTTTTGCCGTGCAGCATAATATCCGCCGTAAAAATTCCGTTTTCGTGAGAAAATCTGCAATAACCGCCGTCTTTTTCGGCAATTCTGCGTACCGACTGCGTACCGATACCGTTACCGTTTCGCTTTGACGAACCGAAAAATCCGTCCTTTTCGGTAATCTCTCCGTTGAAAGTATTCTCTACGGAAATAAGCAATATCTTTTCGGAATGCGGACGGGCATACATTTTAATCTGCCGTTTATCTCTGTCAAGCTTCATGCTCGCCTCAAATGCATTTTCAAGCAAATTTGCGATTACAAGACAGATATCGGATTCCGAAACTGTCAACTTTTCGGGAATGTCAATTTTTAGTTTAAACGGAATACCATTGCTCTTGTATTTTGAATAATAATGTCCGATAATCGCATTAACAGCCTGGTTTTTACAGAGTACAAGCTCTGTGTCGGGAATATTCTGCGATGCTGACGAAAGGTATTTTTCAAGTTCTTCCCAGTTCTTTTGCTCGGCAAGAGCATTAAGTACGGCAAAGTGATGTCGCATATCATGCCGTGCCTGACGGGTTTCTTCAATAGCGACTTTTAATGCGTCATACTGTGCCCTCTGCATATTCAAAAATTGATTTTTCTGAGCAAGTTTGTTATTGCGGTTCAGACTTTTTGCAATAAAATACAGCAAAGCGTAGAAAATGAGCAACAGCACAAGAAGTGATACGCTGATAACAATGTAACCCTGCATAATTCTTCCTGTATGGAGAATGTTAGGATTCCATGGGATTATAAAAAAGTTGAGCAAGATGAATATTATCGGTAAAATCCAGAATACATACCATGTCTGGGCAATGTTTTCGTCATCGAGCAGTTCACTCACACCGTGTGTTGCAGGATACCATGCAAGAATTACAAACATCCAGCATAGAATATTGAACAGCACAGCCGATTTAATTTCAAACCACGGCGTTGTGTTCTGCGGAAATGTTATCGAATCAACCGCCCGTGTAATGCTCGCAATGCAAGCAAACACTCCGCATACCGCAAGTAACACACTCACCGATTTCCACATGGATGTTTTGAGTGAACAACAGTATGCTGCCGAAAGGGCAAGCACTATCGGTATTGCAAGCACAAACGATTTCAGATTGTATCTGTAACAAACAAAACCGCACAATGTACAAAGGCACACAAGTGATAAAATCATCACAGGAAACAGCCTGAGCTTTGATAGTTTGAGATGTTTTTTTATCGGAAGATATGCAAGTACAACACCGGGGATGATTGCACCGAGTTCAATCATCGGACAGAAAACATTTGTCAATGCAAATCCCTCCTGCCGAAAATATATTCGCCAAAGGTGCTTTTTGCGCTTTTTACAAGACTTCGACTTATGGAGATTTTTTCACCGTTGTCAAGAACAAATTCATTGCCGTTCATATCCCTGATGTGTTCAAGATTTACTATGATTCCTCGGTTGCACACAAAGAAATTATCCCCGTCATCAAACAGCATTACAAATTCGGCAAATGTACTGCGCACAGACTTTTCGGATTTGTCCGTACAATGAATATGTATGCAGTGCTTAAAATGCTCGGCATACAAAATGTCGCAAAGCTTTATACGCAACAAGTCACTTGCAGAGGGTATTTCAATGTATTTTTTTTCAACGGAAATTTTCTGCGAAATCTCATCAAGCAACATATCAAGCTCTTCATCACTGTATGGCTTCACAAGATAGTGCAATGCCCGAACCCTAAAACCTTCAAGTGCGTGGTCGGTTGATGTGGTTGTGAAAACAAGCAGACAATCTTTGTCAAACTTCCTCAGCTTTTGTGCCGCATCAATTCCGTTTTCCTTTTCCATATATATATCCATAAAAACAAGGTCAAATCTGTTCTGCATTGCCTCATTCAGAAAATCCGTTCCGCTGTTATATTCGCAAATTTCAATATCATATGACCTTGAAAATGAGCTTTGAGAAAGTCTTTTGCAAAGTTCATTCCGCTCATTTTCGCAATCATCAACTATTGCAATCCTCATACCGTACCTCCTGCATAATTATCACTCTTATTGTATCACATAATATCTCAAATAGTGACTTTAATTTGCATTTCGTGCCAAAAATTTTCACTTTGTGCCAAATGTATGGACTAAATGACAATTATTTATTATAATTCAGCTTAAACCAAAAAATCATGGACGGATAGAAACACGGAGGAAATATTCTATGATTAACAAAAAGAAAACGGGGCTTTGCCTTGCTTTGGCGGCAACATTGATTGCCTCGTCTGCACTTTGCGGATGTCAGCAGAGCAACAGCAGTACATCCGCAAAATTCAACAGCGATGTAAAGGATGCGTCAAAATATACGGCTGACGAAAACGCACAGGTGTATAAGACCCTTGACTTTTCCGATGAACAGGAAAAGGAATTTGCAAAAAAGGGCTTTATAACAGCACCCGACAAACTCGAAATCAAAACCGAGAACGGTACTGTTGCATGGAGCCAGACAGCATATGACTTTATCAGAAACTCGTCAACTCCCGATACGGCAAATCCGAGCCTTTGGAGAAACACGGAGCTTAATTCGCTCTACGGACTTTTTGAAGTTGTTGACGGTGTTTATCAGGTCAGAGGCTACGATGTTGCCAATGTAACCTTTGTAAAGAGTGACAACGGCTGGATTGTTTTTGACTGTACAACAAGCTCCGAAACTGCAAAGGCGGCGCTTGAACTGCTTGAATCTAAGTTCGGCAAGGCGCATATTGCCGCTGTTGTTGTAAGCCACGCTCACATTGACCACTACGGCGGTATCGGCGGACTTATTGACGAAAAGGATGTTGCCGATTCATCACTTCCGCTTGACGAGCAGATTAAGTCCGGCAAAACGCTCATTATCGTTCCCGAAGGCTACGAAAAGGCTGTTATGGAAGAAAATGTTTTTGCAGGAAACGCAATGAAACGCAGAACTAACTTTCAGTACGGATCATTGCTTGATAAGGGCGGTAAGGGCAGTTTGTCGGTAGGTATCGGTCTTACCCCTTCAAGCGGCACAACAACATACATTTCACCGTCTTATGAGGTAAAGAAAGCTACCGAAACCATCAAGGTTGACGGTGTTGAAATGGTGTTCCAGCTTACTCCCGACACAGAATCGCCTGCCGAGATGAACACCTACCTTCCAAAATACAAGGCTTTGTGGATGGCTGAAAACTGTTCCGGCACAATGCACAACCTCTACACACTCAGAGGCGCAGAGGTTCGTGACGGCAATGCGTGGGCGCAGTACATTATGGAGGCAAAGGAGCTTTTCGGAGACAAAGCCGAAGTAGTTTTTCAGGCTCACAACTGGCCTCATTGGGGCAACGATGTAATCAATGACTACATGGCAAACACAGCCTCTGTCTATAAGTACATATTCTCACAGACACTTATGTACATCAATCAGGGCTATACATCAACCGAAATTGCCAACATGATTGAACTTCCCGATGAACTCAACAAGATTTGGTACACCCGTCAATATTACGGAACTCTCAAGCACAATGTAAAGGCAGTTTATCAGAAGTATATGGGTTGGTATGACGAAAACCCCATTCATCTTGATGAGCTTGAACCGACAGAATATTCAAAGAAGCTTGTTGAGTATCTCGGCGATACAGACAAGGTTCTTGAAATGGCTAAAAAAGACTTTGACAAGGGAGAGTATCAGTGGGTTGCACAGATTACGAACACACTTGTATATGCAGATCCCGAAAATAAAGACGCCCGCTATCTTTGCGCAGACGCACTCGAACAGCTCGGCTATCAGGCTGAAAGCGGTGCATGGAGAAACGCTTATCTTACAGGTGCTTATGAGCTTCGTAACGGTACAAAAAATTATCCGAATTCCGAAGGTTCAGGTGCCACAGCTCTCGGTATGAGTACCGAAACAATGTTGGATTATCTCGGAATCTGTCTTGACGAAAAGAAGCTTGAAGATCAGAACCTTGTAATCAATCTTGAAGTGACCGATAAAAACGCAAAATATCTTCTTCGCATAAATCACGGTGTGCTTATCTATTCACAGGAAAAGTGGAGCGATAAGGCTGACGCAACAATCAAAACCAAGAGCGCAGGTATTCTCGGCATTGCACAGAACAATCAGAAACTTATGGACGCCGGCATTGAAAAGGTTGAGGGCAACAGTGACATCATCAAAACCCTTACATCAAGCGTTGCCGAATTCCCGCTGTATTTCAATATTATTGAACCCTAATTAAAGTATGAGGTGACTATGAAAGTATTTAATTGTATTTTCGGCATATTGTCGATAATAGGCGCAATTTATTGTATGTTCTATCCGGGACTTACCTTCCTTAATACCGGTTGGATAGTGACAATTCTTCTCGGAGTATGGGGAATATGCTCCGTGATTGACTACTTTGCAAAACGCAAAAAGGCAAAGGCTGAACAGAGTGAAGCGATAATGGGAACACTCGGTCTTGTTGTCGGCATTGCAGCGGCAGTAATTTCAATACTTGCTATGTTTATGCCGGGCATAAGACTTATGTTTGATGTTATCATTCTCTGCATTTTCTCAGGTTGGCTTGTAGTGGACGGTATCTCGTCCGTTGCAATGTCACTCAAGGTCAAAAAAGCATCTTCCTCAGGTGCATGGCTTATTCCGCTTTTCTGCGGAATACTCGTCATAATCGGCGGTATCTACGGATTTTTCCACCTTATATTTGCCGCACAGACAATCGGATTTATGATTGGTGTCCTTTTGTCAATCTACGGTGTAAAGCTTATTCTTTCGGCATTTGAAAAGCCGAGCGTGTAAGATACTTATTTTGTTTTCTTCTCTTTTTAAGAAAAGTATGATAACCCCAAAAATCCCGAACCTTCAGAGTATTGCATCTTTGAGGGTTCGGGGCTTTATGAGGAATCAAAAACAGAGGTGTCATTTTTCTGTTTGATGCATAAAATATCAGTGTAGGAATTTTTCTTAAATTTTGTTATTAAAATGTAAATTCAGTATTGACAAATGAATTTTATTATGATAGAATAATGCCTGTTGAGTGACATTGCTCAGTATTCGGCGACATAGCCAAGTGGTAAGGCACGAGTCTGCAAAACTCTGACGCCCCGGTTCAAATCCGGGTGTCGCCTCCAAAACGAAAGCACTTCTTAACGGGAGTGCTTTCCGATTATAAAAATGTGGGAGCATAGCTCAGCTGGGAGAGCATCTGCCTTACAAGCAGAGGGTCACAGGTTCGAGCCCTGTTGTTCCCACCATTATATGCGGATGTAGCTCATCTGGTAGAGCGCACCTTGCCAAGGTGGAGGTAGCGGGTTCGAGCCCCGTCATCCGCTCCATTAAATCAGTACGGTTGATGTACTGATTTTTTTATTTTACAGAATTTTTTGACAAATAAGGGGCTGTTTTTTAACAGCCCCTTTGATTGTTGTGTAGTTAATTATAGTGTTCCGAATAATGATGTGCCTTGTCAAGAAGCATATCCTTAACCTTCATCAGCCTTGTACGACTGCTGCGGTCATTTTCTTCAAGTTTCATCGAAATATACTTGATTGTTTCCTGATATCTTGGAATCATAACATGCTCAAGCGAATTAACACGGCGGCGTGTCTTTTCAATTTCTGCCGACATAAGCTCACAGCTTTTTTCAATTTCAGCAAGCCTTATCAGGTCGGGCAAAAGCTCGTTGAGCGACATAACCGCATCATCAAGTTCAAACGAAGTAAACGCAAAACCGTAGGGAAAAATATCGCTCTCGTTGCTTGTTCGTGTGCTTGATGAAAACTGCGGAATATCAACGCTCATAACATTTTTTGAAGAAAGCTCAAGGTCAATTCTCTGCTTCGGTGACATCAATGAGGCGTCCAGAGCCTCTTTTGACATAACCGCACTTGCGTTCACAAAGTGGTTATTGCACTCTGCAAGCTCTCTTTCAATCTTCTCACGAAGCTCCTTGTTTTCTCTTACAAGGTCAAGAAATCGGCGCATCAGTCGTCACGCTTGTCTTTTAACATTTTATGACCACGGGTAGCTGTTGCAAGCTGTTTTCTCAGCTTTGTCAACTGCATACGGGTGGGATTAACATTCATAACTGCCATTAGCAAACACCTTCAATGCGATTATTCTTTACCGTAAAACTCATCAAGCATATCGTCCTTAATTCGTTTAAGTTCACTTCTGGGAAGAATATGCAAAAGCTTCCAGCCGATGTCAAGTGTTTCTTCAATTGAACGGTTTGCGTCATAACCCTGTGAAACATACTCACGCTCAAATGCCTCGGCAAATTCAGCGTACTTTTTATCCATATCGGTAAGTGCCGCCTCACCGAGAATTATCATAAGTTCTCTTGCGTCTTTACCTCTTGCATAAGCGGCAAAAAGCTGGTTCATGGTTGCGGCGTGGTCTTTACGGGTTCTGTCGGGGCCGATACCCTTGTCTTTAAGTCTTGAAAGTGACGGAAGAACATCAATCGGCGGAGTAATTCCCTTTCTGTAAAGCTCACGGGATAGGATAATCTGACCTTCTGTAATGTAGCCTGTAAGGTCAGGAATCGGGTGAGTCTTGTCATCTTCGGGCATTGTAAGAATCGGAATAAGAGTGATTGAACCCTCTTTGCCTTTAAGTCTGCCGGCTCTTTCATACAATGTTGCAAGGTCTGTGTACATATAACCCGGATAGCCTCGTCTGCCCGGAACTTCTTTTCTTGCGGCAGAAACCTCACGGAGTGCATCGGCATAGTTTGTGATGTCGGTCATAATAACGAGAACATGCATTCCTCTGTCAAATGCAAGATATTCAGCCGCCGTGAGTGCCATTTTAGGAGTTGCAATACGCTCAATGGCAGGATCGTTTGCAAGGTTTACAAACATTACGGTTCTGTCAATAGCGCCAGTTTCTTTAAACGACTGAACAAAGTAGTCGGATTCTTCAAATGTAATACCCATTGCGGCAAATACAACGGCAAACTGCTCGTCCTTGCCTCTTACAGCCGCCTGTCTTGCAATCTGAGCGGCAAGCTGGGCATGGGGCAGACCCGATGCTGAGAAGATAGGCAACTTCTGTCCTCTAACAAGTGTGTTAAGTCCGTCAATTGCTGAAATACCTGTCTGAATAAATTCCTGCGGATAGTTTCTTGCGGCAGGGTTCATAGGTGTTCCGTTGATGTCAAGTCTTTTTTCGGGAATAAGAGCAGGACCGCCGTCAATCGGATTTCCAAGACCGTCAAATACTCGTGAAAGCATATCGGGAGATACGGGAAGTTCCATTGAACGACCTAAAAATCTTACCTTTGAATTTGCAAGGTTAATGCCTGCGGCTGATTCAAAAAGCTGAACAAGTGCGTTTGAGCCGTCAACCTCAAGAACCTTGCAACGGCGTGTTTCACCGTTCGGAAGTTCAATTTCGCCGAGTTCGTCATATGTTACGCCCTCAACATCACTTACCATCATAAGAGGACCTGCAACCTCTCGTATTGTGCGGTATTCCTTTGGCATCAGTCCTCACTCCTTTCAAGTACATCCTTAATTTCCGAATCAAGCAGAGCCTTGATTGACTCGAACTCGTCCCGAACCTTATCCTCGGGTACATATTTATATCTTCCTATGCGTTCACGAACAGGAAGGTTGACAAGCATTTCAATGTCTGCACCGTTTGCAAGAGCCTCTTTTGCTTTGTCATAGTAAGCAAGAATTGCTCGCATCATAAGCACCTGCTTGCCGAGAGATGTGTATGTGTCTGTCGGGTCAAATGCGTTTTGGTGCAGATAATCCTCACGGATTGAACGGGAGGTTTCAAGCTTAAGTCTGTCGGTTGCAGAAAGTGCGTCCATACCGACAAGGTTTACAATTTCCTGAAGCTCGCTTTCTTCCTGTAATAATGTCATAAGTTTGCCACGAAGCTCCATAAAGTCGGGAGCGGCATTCTTTGAGAACCAATCTGCAAGTCGGTCTGTATAAAGCGAATAACTTGTCAGCCAGTTAATTGCAGGGAAGTGTCGTTTGTAAGCAAGGTTTGCGTCAAGTCCCCAGAACACCTTAACGATTCTGAGTGTTGCCTGTGATACAGGCTCTGAAATATCACCGCCCGGAGGTGATACAGCACCGATAACCGAGAGTGCGCCTTCCGTGTCTTCACTGCCGTTTACGATAACACGGCCTGCTCTTTCATAGAACTGTGCAAGTCGGCTGCCGAGGTATGCGGGATAACCCTCTTCACCCGGCATTTCTTCAAGACGGCCGGACATTTCACGGAGAGCCTCTGCCCAGCGGGATGTTGAGTCAGCCATAAGTGCAACCGTGTAACCCATATCACGGAAATACTCGGCAATAGTAATGCCTGTGTAGATAGATGCCTCACGGGCGGCAACAGGCATATCGGATGTGTTTGCAATAAGCACGGTTCTCTCCATAAGAGAGTTGCCTGTGCGTGGGTCTTTAAGTTCGGGGAACTCGTTAAGAACATCGGTCATCTCGTTGCCACGCTCACCGCAACCGATATATACGATAATATCGGCAGCCGCCCACTTTGCAAGCTGATGCTGAACAACAGTTTTGCCCGAACCGAACGGTCCCGGAACTGCGGCTACACCGCCCTTTGCAAGCGGAAAGAGTGTGTCGATAGGTCTTTGACCTGTGGTAAGAAGAATGTCGGGGGAGAGCTTTCTTTTGTACGGTCTGCCCACACGAACAGGCCATTTTGTACACATATTAATCTCAACATTGCTCTTGTCTGTTTTGAGAACGGCAACCGTTTCGTCAATTGTAAAATCGCCCTCGCTGATGCTTTCAACTACACCGCCTGTTTTGTTTGGAACAAGAATCCTGTGAAGAACAGCGTGTGTTTCCTGAACCGTACCGAGTGTGTCGCCTGCCGCAACTGTGTCGCCCTTTTTAACAAGGGGAGTAAAGTGCCACTTCTTTTTGTGATCAAGTGACGGAACATCAACACCTCTTTTGAGGTTTGTGCCGGCAACCTTCATAATCTCGTTAAGCGGTCGCTGAATACCGTCATAAATTGAACCGATAAGTCCCGGACCGAGTTCAACGGAAAGCGGAGCGCCTGTGGATTCAACAATCTCACCGGGTCCGAGTCCCGAAGTTTCTTCATATACCTGAATTGATGCCCTGTCACCGTGCATCTCAATTATTTCACCGATAAGTCGCTGACTGCTTACACGCACAACATCGAACATATCGGCATCACGCATACCCTCGGCAATTACCAGAGGACCTGCTACCTTAGTTATAATTCCAGATTTCAAATTCTTACACCTCAATCATTGAAGATAATGTCCGAACCGACTGCCTTTTCAACGAATGACGACAGCCTTTTTATGCCGATTCCCGTATTGCCTTTTACACCGGGGATAGGAATAACGGCAGGAATGAGCCTTTCTTCATATCTTTTTCGCTCTTTTTCAACAAGTCCGAACATTTCCTCGGTAATAAAAATTACCGCATAGTTGTCACCGTCAGCAATCTTTCTGAAAAGATGCGGTGCGTTTTCGTTGTCATCACACGGATAAATGTCCATGCCGATTGCCGCAAAGCCCTTTATGCTTTCGCTGTCGCCGATAACGGCAATATTTTTAGCCATAAACTTCACGCAACCTTTCTTTTACGGTTTCATAATTTGTCTTGGTACGGATTCCGCTTGCAATAATGTGAATAACTTTTTTCTCTGTTTCACTTGCAATCAGATAGCCCATAATCGGATCTGCACCGTCACCGCTTCTTTTGCATTTTTCTTTTGCAAGACTCATAAGCCTGTTGTCAACAAATTTTTCAAATGCCGACGGAGAAGCCTTGTACTCTTCAACAGCCTTGTTACAGCCGTATGCCGAGATTTTTGACAGCACATCAAGCGTTGGTTCAAGTCCCTTTACGCTTGCCTCAATAACCTTGAACGGGGGAAGTCTTGCACATCACAGATTGCAATTTCAAGAAAATCCCTGTCGCAATCGGCTTTTGCACCTCTTATGGCTGTCTTTACATTATTATAAAATACTGTAGCTTTAAAATATTCGGACATAAATTCGCTGTCGGATTTTTCGGATGTTTTCAGAACAAGCTCCATAAAAGCTCTGTCAAGAACCGCATCGCTGAGTCTTGCGTCACCTGTGTGTGCAAGAATTTCATATGCCTTGTCACAAGGTGCGGAAAGTTCTTCGCCCAAAAGTGAAAACCTTCTGTTCTCAACCGCCTGTTTAAGCGTTTCTTCAGAGAAAGTACACGGCTTTACCAAAAGCTGTGAATACGGTCTGTTTGAAAGCGTTCCCTTTAAAACAGCTTTAAGGTTGTGAAGGTCGTTAAGATAGAAGAACGGTGTGAATATTGCAAAATCGGGTGTGGTTCTTTTGAGATATTCCCACACATTTTCGCTGTGTGATTTCAAAATATCTTCAATGTCATCACCCTCGCCGTAACCCTTGTCCGAGAGGTATCTGCAAAGCTCGTTCACATTTTCACAACCGAGCATATGCTCAATGTCGCTGTTTGTAAACAGATTTTTTTCTTTAGCACGGACGGAGCCGATGGAAAATTCATAAGATAATGCCATCATATTCCTCCCTATGCCTTAAAAAGTTCCTGATTTATAAAATCCTCGATAGCGTCACGCTTTTCGGACAATATTGCCGAGAAGTCCATGTTTTCTTCAATGTCACCGCATTTAAGAATAAATCCGCTTTCAATGTCACACGGCGTTTTTGAAAGCTCTGCTTTTACACCGCATTCTTCAAGCCTTGCAAGAAAATCCTTCGGAAGTCGGTTCATATCCTTTTCATTCAAAAGCACAACACCGTTCATTCCGTTTAACTTTTTTGCAAATGTGTAAATCAGTTCAAAGTAATCTTCATCAGGAAGATTTTTCATTTTATTAAGAATTTCACTGTATGTCTTGTCAATTTCTTCACGCCTTCTCTTTAGGAAAGCGTTGCGTGTTTCAAGGTCGCAACGGCTCTTTGAAGCCGCCTGCATTTGCTTGACCTTTGACTGTGCCCTGTCGGCAATTTCGGCAGAAATCTTGTCGGCATCAAGCTTTGCCTGTGCCATAATCTGTGCGCATTTTTCATTGGTTTCAGCACCTATTTGGCTGATTCTTTCGTCACAGTCAAGACTTATGCGATTTAAAATTTTATCACCGCTGCTCAAAGTGATTCCACCTTTCTTTCATAATTTTCGTTAGTCGGTTATCAGATGTTAAGGTTTGGAACTGTGATAACAACGAGAAGTGAAACGATGAATGAAAGGAGAGCGTAAATCTCAACGAGAGTTACGGAAACCATTGCCTTTGAGAAGTTTGAATCGTCCTTTGCGCTGAGTGCAATACCCGAAACGGCTGCCTTGCCCTGTGCAAAACCTGAAATCATACCGCCGATACCGATAGCAAGCGATGCTGCAAAGTATGCAAGTCCCTGTCCGATTGTCGGAGCTGTGCCGCCGAGAACGCCGCCGCTTACGAGAATAAGGAAGCCTACGATAAATCCGTAAAGTCCCTGAGTACCCGGGAGAAGTGTGAGAACGAGCATTTTACCGAATTTTGATGAGTCCTCGGAAAGAACTCCCATAGCTGCCTGTGCGGCAGAGCCTACACCTCGAGCAGAACCTACGCCTGCAAGTGCTGTTGCTATTGATGCGCCTAAAAGTGCGAAAAATATTCCATTCATTTTGATTTGTCCTCCTGAATTTTAATATATTTACTGTTGAGCTTGAACGGCTTAAACTGTTTGCCGCCGCCCTCATAGAATTTTCCGAACATTTCAACATACTGAAGTCGCATTGTGTGAACATATGAACCGAGTGCGTTGAGTCCGATGTTGATTGCGTGTCCGATGATGAACACAATAATGAGTAAGATAATTCCGAACCAGCTCTTGCCGAACATGGTCGAAAGCATATTGAACACCTGAGCCATAACTCCCGTTGTAAGTCCGAGAGCAAGAAGTCTTGAGTAGCTCAGAAGGTCACTGATGTAACCTGTAATGTCATAGAGAGAGGCAAGTCCGCCGATGACTTTGCCGAATCCCTTTTTGTTTCTGCCCTGTGTGAGAACAAGACCGATTGCGCAGAAAATCGCAATGCCTGCTCCGACATAGACGAGTGTCTGACCAAACGCCATACCTGCCGCCAAAACGGCAAATCCGATAAGCATAAGCATCCAAAGTCCCGTGTCGAAGAACGCTCCGCCGTAATCCTTCTGCCTGAGGCAAACATAGAATTTGCAGCCCATACCGACAAGAATGTGTACAAGACCGAATGCTATTGAAATAATCATCAGCATAAGTGCGTCCTTTTGCGGATCAATTGTCGGCCACGGGAAGATTTGCTTCATCGTAATGTCTGCACCCGTAAAGTAGTTGTAAAGGGTTGCGGGGGCATCTCCGAAGAAGCTTGCAAAAACAAGTCCCCAGAAAAATGTTGAAACACCGCAATATTGGAACAGCTTCAAGGTGTTTCGCATTTCCTTGTCAGGCTTGAACAGCTTTATTGCAAGTCCTGTTCCTATTACCATTAACAGTCCGTAACCTGCGTCCGAGAACATCATTCCAAAGAAAAAGTAGAAGAAGAACGCAAGCAACGGCGTTGGATCAATATCGTCATGCGACGGGGGAGAGTACATATTTACAATGCTCTCTGCCGGTGCTGCAAAGCGACTGTTCTTTAGCTTTACAGGAGCTTTTTCCTCGTCAACATCGCCGAATTCAACATAGCATACAGAAACTCTTTCGCAAAGCCTTTCAAGCTTTTCACAGTCCTCCTCGGGAATGTAACCCGAAATAACAAAAACATTCCGTGAATGCTGAAGTTCACCGATTACGCTGTATTTATCGGCTCTGATTCTGAAATAATCCTGTGTATCTTTAATATCTTTTCGTCTGTCTGCAAAGGAAATGATTTCCTTTTTGCATTTTCCGTATCATCTTCAAGCTTGTGACTTCTTTCAACAAGCTTTTTGGATTCCGCCAAAGGGGTAAGGCTTGAGTTCGTAACAGGTTTTGCAAAACCGATATCACGCAGAGCATTTTCCGCAAGCTCCTTTTGAGCAATCGGTGCAAAAAGTACAATGCAGGTAAGCACCTCGTTTGCAAATTGAATTTCAAAATCAAATTCAAGCTTCGGAGAAGCCTCGGCAAGTGCCTTTGAAAGCGATACCTCGTTGTATTCCTTTTGAATTGAGCCTATGAAAACAGCCGTTGTTTTTGTGTCCTTTGCATTAAGCGGAATGTCAAGATTCTTCCACGGCTCAAGCTGTGCAAGAGCGGTTTTTATGCGAATCCGTTCCGCCACATTATCGGCAATCTGTTTATTAAGCTCACAAATTCTGTTGCACACATCAATAACTTCGCCTGCATTTGATGCGATAACTCCGATTTCATCGGGATCAATCTCCCGCCGTCCGCAAAATGCGGAAAGCATACTTTTCTTTTCGGGAGAGTTGCTGTCGAGAATTTTCAGAGCGTTTCACTGAGAGTAACATTTCGCTCGAAAATCTGAATTTGTGAGGTCATATCAATCTTGCCGAAACCTTTTCTGCAGGTTTCGGTCTTTTCAATCTGAACCAAACCCGAATCCTGCAAATGTTCAAGAAGTCGCTTTCTGTCCTGTCTTAGGGCAATAATCCGAACCGACTTCATTTTAAGTTTTGCCAATTTCTATCACCACGCTTCTTTCATTGCAACCGTTTTAAAGAGAGAGCCTTTGTATAGCCCCGTCAATAACACGCTTGCGGTTTTTGTCTGCAGTCCGAGAGAGAATGTCGCACTCAAGATTTGCCTTTTCAGAGGCTTTCTCAAGCTCTTTTTTGCTCTCTTTCGCAGTCTTTTCAAAAAGCATATCGGCATCCTTTTGTGCCTTTTCCTTTGCCGAAAGCACAACCTGTTTGGCATCTGCCTTTGTCTGTTCAACTTTCTGCTGATTCTGCTCGTGCATTTGCCTCACGCTGTCTGCAATCCTCTTCGGCATTGTAAATGGCGTCCAGCATATCTTTTGCCATTGTTATCCTCCTTTGTTAAAAAATGCATAAAAATATTTTTGAAGAATACACTATTTTGTTTATTCTATTCCTAGATTGTAGCACAATTATTTAAAAAAAGCAATCAACATACATTAAAGTTTGCCCAGTTTTTTATCATTTTCTTCCCTGTGACCGCATTTGCGAGTGGTTTTACAGCATTAATTTGCGATAAAAGAAAAAACACCGCATAATACGGTGTTTAAAAAATTAACTTGCTTATTATCTTACTTACTGTCTTGCTTACTGACTTGCTTATTATCTTGCGTGTTGTGGGTAAAACAGCGATATTTTAGTCTGTAAAACAGAAGAAAGCCGTCCCGAAAAAATTCGGAGCGGCTTTCAAAGCTACGGTTATTCGGCAGGCGTATAACTCTCCTGCATCTCTCAAGGTTTCCCTTTGTCAAGCCATCGGCGTGTGGATTGTACGAAATCTTCCACCTCGAATAACTTCTGAATTTATTCTGACATTATTTTAATAAAATTGCAAATAAATCAAGGTTGAAATCCGATGCGAAAAGTTGTATTATGTGAGGGTAATAACAAGATGGCAATATGCATGGAGGATTGTGTATTTATGAAAGAAATCAAGACAAATGTAATGAGAATTTTAGACAAAGAAAAGGTTGAATATACTCACCATGAATATCCCCACGGCAAGGATGCCGTTGACGGAGTAACGGTTGCAACGCTTATGAATCAAAATCCCGATTATGTTTTCAAAACTCTTGTAACAAAGGGCATGGGCAGAGATTATTATGTTTTCGTAGTTCCTGTTGACCATGAGCTTGACCTTAAAAAATGTGCAAAGAGCGTAGGTGAAAAGTCGGTTGAAATGATTCCCGTAAAGGACATTACAAAGGTCACGGGTTATGTGCGTGGAGGCTGTTCACCTCTCGGAATGAAAAAGCAGTTCAAGACAACCTTCCACATTACAGCAGAGTCAATTCCGAAAATCATTGTCAGTGCAGGAAAAATCGGTTATCAAATTGATTTAAAACCAGAAGATTTAATCCGTCTTACAAACGGTCAATGTGCCGATATTATAAAGGACTGACTGATATTCAAAAAACAACACCCCCGACTGTGCCAAACGGTTAAGTCGGGGGTGTGTTTTATTAGTATGTTTTATTCGTCAATAAATTCAAGGTCTTCGTCACTTACTTTTTTGAGTTCCTTTTTATTGAACAAATCGTAAATAACGGGAACGATGTAGAGCGTCATAAATGTTGCGTAGAGCAAACCGCCGATGCAGACAATTGCGATAGGCTGCATCATTTCTGCACCTGTGCCTATGCCGAGAGCCATAACAACAAGACCGAGAACGGTTGTGAGTGCGGTTATGAGGATAGGACGCATACGGGTTTTACCTGCCTCAACAATTGACTCAATTCTTTCTTTGCCGTCAATACGAAGTTTGTTGATGTAGTCAACAAGTACGATACCGTTGTTTACAATGATACCGCAGAGCATTACAAAACCGACAAGCGATACAACGCTGATGTCAAATCCTGTGATTAAAAGTGCGAGGAAACCTCCCGTAAATGCAAGCGGAATTGTAAACATAATAATGAACGGTGATTTTAGGCTCTGGAACTGTGCAACCATAATGAGGTAGATGAGAATAATGCCGAGCAACAGCATAAGCATAAGCTGTGAAACTGCCTCCATTGTCATTTTGTCTGTACCTGCATAGTCGATTGAACAGCTGTTCGGGAGCTTGTAATCGTTCATTGCGGATTTTACATTGTTTGAAACAGATGTAAGCGTGTAGCCGTCCTTGACTTCGGCGCTGATTGTAAGATAACGCTTTTGATTTTCACGGCTGATTTTATCCATAGTTTCCGACTTTGAAATATCCGAAACAGAGGAGAGTTTAACTGTCTTTTCGTTACCGCTCTTATCCGTATAAGTTATGTCGAGGTCACGGAGATTTTTCGGAGTAACGGTTTCGCTGTCGTCCTTTACAACCACAACATTCATATCATTGCCGTCATCATTCGTAAGAGTGGCAGCGGTTTTTTCTGTTGAAATTGCAGCGGCAACCTGCTGATAAACCTGTGCAACGGTAAGTCCCTTTTCAGCGGCTTTTGACTTGTCAACAGTAACCTTGATTTCGGGAGAAACAGCACCGATGCCGTTGTCAACCGATGCAACGCCTTTAACCTTTTCAAGTGTCTTGCCGATATCCTCGGCAGTGCTTTTGAGTGTGTCAAGATCGTCACCGTAGAGCGTAATCTGAACGGAACCGTCACCCATAAGGCTTGACATTGAACTTGAAGTGCCGCCGCTTACGGCAGCCTCACCGTCAAGGCTTTCAAGATCCTTTTCAATCTTCTTTGAAATCTCACCGCTCTGTTTTGTAAAATCATCCTTGAGAACGGCATATGCATAAGTGAGCCGGCATCATTTGACGATGAACCGCCTGTAAGTCCCATAAGGCTTGACGAGTTTCCCGCCATAACGCCTACGGTTTCAAACTGGTCATATTTTGAAAGCAAATCGTTGAGCTTTTCGCCCTCTTTAACTGTTTCCTCAAAGGTTGCGTTATCGTCAAGCTTCAATGATACCTGAATCTGTGTACTGCTCATATCGGGCATAAAGCTGAAACCTCTCATCAGACAAAGAACTGCACTTGTAAAGAGAAGTGCAACTGCAACGAGAATTGCAGGAACTTTGTGCTTTAATACGAAACGAAGTGAGCGTTCGTATGCCTTTTTGATTTTTCCGTCCTTCGGAGCGGAATTAGGTTTCATCTTGCGGAGTATTCTCTGTCCCATGGCCGGAACAAGCGTCAGCGCAACAATAAGGCTTGCAAGAAGTGAATATGTAACCGTGAGTGCAAGGTCAACAAACAGCTGACGGGTGATGCTTCAACAAATACAATCGGCAGGAACACGCATACTGTGGTGAGAGTTGACGCTGTAATTGCGCCGGCAACCTGTCTTGCACCGTTAAGTGCCGCCTTAATCGGCGAAACGCCCATGCTTCTCAGTCGGTAGATATTTTCGATAACAACAACCGAGTTGTCAACAAGCATACCGACTCCTATCGCAAGTCCTGACAGCGAAATCATATTGAGTGTTACGCCGCTGAAATACATAAGAACGATTGCAAACACAACGCTTATCGGAATTGAGCAGGCAACAATGAGTGTCGGCTTGATATCTCTGAGAAATAGGAAAAGTATGATAATTGCAAGAACCGCACCCATAAGGAGGTTCTGCAAAACGCTGTTGATTACAAGGTTAATGTAGTCACCTTCATTGTAAAGGTTTGTAAAGTGAAGTCCGTCAACCTCTTTTGAAAGCGAATCAAGCTTTGTGTTAATGTTTTCGCAAACGGTAGAAGATGCTGTGTTGCTTGACTTTGAAAAGCTCAATACAATACCGGGGTTGCCGTTGATTCTTGCAAAGGTTTCGTCGGAATTATCGGCAACAAAAACATCTGCAACATCTTCAAGATGAATAACTCCTATTCCGTCAATTCCTGTGTCAAAAAGCACAAGCGACTTCATCTCTTTTTCATCATTCACCTTGTCGCCGACACGAACCATGAATTTATTGTTATCGTCATCGGTAACATAGCCTGCCGGCATTGAAAAGTTTTGTGCCGTTAGAATTGAAGAAATGGTATCAAGTGTGACCGTGTTGCTCACATCAGCCTTGCTTTTTGCCTCTTTCTTTTTATCTGCAAGTTCTTTTTCGGATGTTTCAATCTGTTTTTCTGCACTTGAAAGCTGTGTAAGTGCGCTGTTGAGTTCACTCTGTTTTGAAGTGAGAGTTGACATGGCAGAGGACATTTTGAAGTCTGCACTTGACTGCTGTTGTGAAATGAGGGCAAGAGCGGAATCAACCGAAACCGATTTATCGTCAAGTCCCGAAATTGCGTTATCAAGCTGTGCAATACCCGAGTTGATTTGTGAGATTTTCTCCGACATTTCACTTAATGCAGAATTGATTGCATCTCCCGAAGTTCCGAGCTTTTCAAGTGAAATTTCAACATTTTGAATTGCCTCTGCACTTTTGTTGATTGACTCTTGAATTGACTGCATTGTCTTTGCAATGTCGGGAGCTTTTATGCCGTAAGGCTCAAGCGCCTTGTTAAGCTCATCAATCTGCTGTTGAAGTGCCTTGTATTCCTCGCTGTCGGGCAGTGCATCATTCATTTTCCGAACAATTTCCTGATACTGTTCGTTAAATTTTGAAAGCTGTTCAAGCTTTTGCGTAAGCTGTGACTGCTCGGAAGTCAGCTCATCATATGTGGTTTTCAGTTCAAGCAAACCCTGATAAGCGGTTTCGAGCAATGTCTTTGTTGAAGTGAGGCTTGCCTTTCGGTCAAGCAACTGCATCTTTGCCGACAAAAGCTGTGTTTTACCGCTTTCGGCCTTGTTTTGTGCATCGGCAAGCTGTTTTGAAACAGCCTCCTGCTGTGAGTTGATTTGCTCAATTGAAGATGAAACAGTACCTGACCGTCCTTGCTTTGCCGATATTATTCTGCAATTCCTTTTTAGCCTTGGCAATTTTGTCCTCCGCATCACCAAATTGATTATCGAGCGCAGCGGAAATCTTCTTATTAAGTTTGTCAAGCTTATCCTGTGAAAGTACGACATTTTCCTGTTCCGTAACAACGCCCTTGTCAGAAACAGAGGCAACACCGTCAATGCCTTCAAGTTCATTCAAAAGTTCGTTTGTGACATAATCCGAAAGCTCTGTCTGCGACTTGCCTTCAAAGTCAACCGCCGTCATTGCAACGGGGAGGATGTTCGGATTGATTTTGATGAGGTACGGTGTTCCGACTCCGTCAGGCCAATTGCCCTTGATTGTGTCAAGGCTTGAACGCATATCAACAGTTGCGCTGTCCATATTTGTGCCGTCCTCAAATTCAATCATCAAAAGTGAATAGTTGTCCGATGAGGTAGAGGTGATCTCCTTAACACCGTCAATTGCCGACATCGACTGTTCAAGAGGCTTTGAAACCGTTGTTTCAACCGCCTCGGGCGTCTGACCTGCGTAGGTGGTCATGATAACGGCATAGGGAAAGTCCATATTCGGTAAAAGGTCGGGCGTCATCTTAAAAAATGACACTATACCGAGAACCAGAACAAGTACAACCGCAACCAATACCGTCATCGGTTTTTTACGCTGATTTTAGATAACATTGATTACTCCTTTGTTTGTGCTTTTATCTATGAGTATATTTCATATTAAATGCAATTTCTACCAACTTAGGTTTACATTTTCTGTTGAAATCGGTCGCAACCGGTTGCGTGAATATTAAACTTAATCTGCAATTGCACCTGTTTTGATAATTTCAAGTTTTCTGTGATACTCCCTGTGAACCTCGTCAAAAGGTTTTCCTATTACAAAAACATTGAACACGGCATTCTTCAGCACCTGAGTGAGAATCTGTGAAAGACACTTCACATCTTCATCTGAAGTATATTTAAGGTTACTTCTGTCAAAATTGTTTGTAACGCTGACAAGCTCTGCAACGCCCTTGAAACGGTTGATAAAATATTCCGAAACAAGACTGTCATTTGCCTTTATATTTTTGATGAGATTCTTCATAATGATACTTTGTTTTGCATCCTTTGAACATTCGCATAGAATTTCAAAAAGCAAATCATAAGTTACAAATATGTCGCCGTGAGTGCGAGAGATAACCTCTGTGGCTTTTTTAAGCGAAAAGTCAATAAATGAGCGTGTCATAACCTCCACAAGGTCAACCTTATCGTCAAAGTACTGATAAAAACTGCCTCTCGAAATGTTTGCGTTCTTTATAATATTGTTTATGCTGACTCTCTCTCCCGACGAACCGGCAAATTCATTGAATATTGCGTCCGTGATTCTCTGACGCTTTTCTTCGGGAAGATTATAAAAGGTGCTTTTTATCATATAAAATCCTCCAAAATAAATATGACAGGCAGTCATATGACAACCTGTCACAATTTTAACACCGTTTATTTATTGTGTCAATTAAATGTGTTTTAGATTTTGCACATATACGATCAAAAATCTTTGTGCATATTAACAACAAAATTAAGCTTTGCCTTTAAATTTTTCAAAAAGTCCTTTGCATCCGCTGTAAATATCGTTGTATGCTTGCTCAAAATCACCGCTGTACCACGGATCCGATACATCACGATTCATACCTGCAAAGCTCATCATCTTGCAAACCTTTCCGTCTTTGTCATCGCCGAAAATTCGCATAGTGTTTCTAATATTATTAGAGTCCATGCAGATGAAATAATCGTACTTGTCATAGTCGGATTTTTTGAGCTGAACAGCCCTCTTGCCGTCACAACCGATTCCGTGTTTTGCAAGCTCACGCTTAGCCGGCGGATAAACTGGATTTCCAATACCGTTCCATATCTCCTCCGTACTCGTAGCAGATGATTTAATCACAAACCTGTCAGCAATCTCGCCCTTCTTAACCATGTCCCTAAATATAAATTCCGCCATAGGCGACCGACAAATATTCCCATGGCACACAAACATTATCCTTATCATATCAAAATTCCTCCCAATTTGCCTTAATATGCCGCTATAAATTTTGCAATATCTATATTTGAGTATGCTATTTTACCTGTTAACCGAAAATTTCTTCGGGAGTGTGTCCGAGCAGAACATGGAGTCTGGCACTTGTGTACATGACTTTTTGACACAAAATATTCAAGCTTTCGGTGGCTGAATGCGATATCATCACAGTTGTAGATTCCGCTTCCCATGATTACTTCGTATACAGATTCTTCGGAATTGTCGGGTTGAGTTGCAAAACAAATCATAATATCGTTCGCATAATCGTCTGCGTCATCTTTTGAAAGTCCTGTTTCATTTCTTAAAAACGAACGCATTTCAAGAAAATCGGGAGTCTTTTTAAAATAGCAGTCATCTTCATATCTGAGAAATTGCTCTTTGTCAAGAACGCAAAATTTCTTTCCGATTTGACGATATTTCAGCATTTCGTATTTATCAAGACTATCATCATCAAATTCAAAAAAGTAAAGATATTCTGCAAGAATTTCCTGTTCAAGAGCAGGGGTTTCTGAGCCGTCATCGTAAATATCGTCCTGATTAAACACACAAAAATACTTTCCCTTAAAATTCATATTTTCAACAAATGACAGAAAATCTTCCTCGCTCACAGGCTCGTTTTGGCTGTTGTAAATTTTAAGAAGTTTGCCGATTTAGATAACTCCGTAAAGATTTGCCGCAGCCGCAAAATATCTATATAAAAGGTCTTGTGTTTCCTTTGAAAGTGTGCATTCTGAAATTTTCATGTGCCTACCTCAATTATATCGTACTCTGACTTATATTGTCAGTTTATCATAATTAATCCCACATTTCAACAAGTCTGTGAACAATTTCAGATATCAGATACTTGCCAGATGATTAACTTCTAAAAGACAGTTGCAGAGTGGTTTAGCACTGTGTATATGTAAGCTTTCAGGTTGCCGTGCAGAGGATCGCTGTGCAGTGAATATAGCGGATTATATAGTGCTTTTTTACCTGAAATACGCCATAGATTTCTCGCTCTGCTTTGCGGCGTTTTATTATATTCTGTGACAAATTTTGCACAAAATAACCAAAACAGACTATATTTGATTATCACTTTAGTGAAAATAAATCATATCTATGACAAAAATCTTGCGTAATTATACCTATATTTTGTTAAAAAACTTACTAAATTTCTGATTATCTTTTCATAAGTTGGTAAATGCCGATATATCCCGTATTTTAGGGCTTTATCGGTATTTTCTTTTTGGAAGATACCTTGCATAAGCTGGCATTTACCAGCATGAAAATGCAACCAAAAGTAGTAAATGAGTAGTAAATATAAGCTCCGATATTAACAAGCCAGTCTTTCCAGTTCTGCTTTTGCAGATTGAAATGTACCGTGTGCATAATAGCCAAGTGTCATGGTTATGTTAGCGTGTCCCATGAGATATTGCAGAGTGTTAGGGTTCATTCCTTTGTTTGCCATATTCGTACAATAAGTATGTCGGAATGAATGTGGTGTGATGTTCGGTAACTTGTCCGTGTGATACTTGTTATACTTCTTAATCAGTCCTCGCACCATGCCCTCATAGTTTCCTGCAACTTTAGGCAAGCCCTCACGGTTTAAGAATAGAAAATTGCTGTAACCACCTACAATCAGCGGTTGTGCTTTTCCTCTGTTCTTTAGTATTCTTTGGATTGCTTGATAAGCCCGTTCTGTCAATGGAAGTTCCCGTTTTCCGTTTTTGGTCTTTGGCGTTTCAATATAGTAGCCGATTTCGCTATCTTTCAATAACTGATGGTCTATATTGAGTATTCTGTTCTGCATATCAATATGCGTCGTCAGTCCGCAAAATTCAGAAATACGAAGTCCCGTTTCCAGCAGAAGCACAATCTCATCATAATACTTGCTGTAAATCTTATCCGTTTCCATAAAGGCAAGCAGGCGTTCTTCCTGCTCTGGTGTAAGGATAACTTTCTGCTCCGTATCATCTTCCAGAACATCACTTAGCTTAAATTCAAACGGGTTCTTTCTGATACAGTCGTCTTGTATCGCCATGTAAAATGACGCTTTCAAGGAACGCTTATAGTTATCAATCGTTTTGTAGGCATATCCTTTTTCACTCATTCTGATAGCCCATTCTTTAGCGTCCGACTGCTTGACGGTATCAATCGCTCTCATACCCAACGGGTTCATTTTCAGAGCGTTCATAAGATACTGTCGTCCTTTTCAGTAGCCCTTTTGATGTTCTTTCTTTGGCTGTTCTTCTTGTCGTAGAGCTGGCAGACTGTCATTTTACCGCCTGCTGTGTCGATACCGTCGTTAAGGTCTTTTTTTATCTGTGTTTCTTTTTCCCTCAACGATATATCATCACGTTTTCCAGCAGGTGTCTTGTCTGTCGGTACAAGTTTCCAAGAATAAATAAATTGTGGCTTTCCGTATATATCGGTATATTTATAAACGTATCTTCCGTCTTTTCGCTGGCTCTCTCCATTACGCAAATTGCGATTTTTACTGTCTTTTCGTTTTACATTAGACATAGTGTAAAGCTCCTTTCCGTCATGGAATGAGCCGTGATACGCTATACCTTATTATACCATATCTACGGCTCAATGACATTAGATTTCGTCCAATGTATCTATGATTTTTTCAAATTGTTTTCGCTTAATCTGAATACGGTTGCCGTTCACGATAACCCAGCCAGCGTCAAGATTTTCTTCGGCTAATTTACGCAATTTCTTTTCGCCAATGCGGAAGTATTTAGACGCTTCTTCAATCGTCAGCGTATATTTTTCCCAGATAGGCACATCAGTATTGTTCATAATCTATGCACCCCCTTTACTGTGTGTCATTTTTTACAAGCAGGCAGACGGCTTTGGAAACTCCGTTAGTATCTCAACTATTCCCATTCTTGTGGGCAGAACCGCACCATGCGGACGTATCATTATTCTGTGAGGATAGGTCGTGGCAAAACGACTTTTCCAACAGTCGCTCTCGGATCACTGCGTGGGTCGCTCGCTTTCTTTTGAAAAGGTCGTGGCGTACAGTCCCCGTGGCTCGCTATCTCACAAACGTATCTGTCTGCTTTATTCAGTTGTCAAAGAGCTGTGGCGAAAGCGTGTTGCTTTCATGTAAAAGCAGGGGCAGAGCAGGAAAGAGGGGATTGAACAAATCATGCTCTGCGGTTACTGCTTGTTATTCTTCGGTTTCTAAAGGAATATCAAAGTCCAAAATCATTTTGATAAGTGCTTCTCTGATACGTCCTTTTAATTCCATGTCTACGACTATGCAGACATTACCATATTTGTCGTAGAACGGACGCAAACAACATTTTGATATGTACGGGTCATACAACGCCAGTATCTTTTCAATCGCATTTACGTTGCCGTCCACAGCCGACGAAATAAGGTAAAATGACGGGCGTGTGTTATTCATCATTCATGTTCTCCTTTAATTTTTTCTTGATTTCTTCAAGTGAGTTCTTCCTACTGCGGAACGACGTTGAACGGTTAATCTTTAATCTGTCGCCGATTTCTGTATCGCTCATGCCTAAGAAGAAATACATCAACAAGATTTCTCTGTCTTTTTCAGACAGATACTTAATCGCTTCTGCTAAATCATCATCAAGGACACGAACCTCAATACCACATACATCAAAGGCGGTATAATCGCTTTCGTATTCGTCCCAGACTGCCAGCTTTTCTACGACGATTTCTGGAAGTTCACAATAGGAAATTTCCTTATTTCTTCGTCGCTTTAATTCTTTGCGATAATTACGGACAATGCCTTTCACTACACGTTTGAGCTTGCAGTCAAATTGACATTGTATTGTCTTTTGGAAGTCCGACGGTTTCATATCATCACACCCCCTTTCCGTTATGACGTGAAAAGTGTTTATCCCTCTTTCCGCACCATATCTGTACAGCAAGGTGTGATTTGTTGCATGATTTTGAAAAAAAATGAAAAAATTTTTTCGGGTACAAAAAAAGCCCGCACAAAACATATAGTCTGTACGAGCTATTAAAGCTGTGAGATATTCAGTTGTTAATAAAATGCTGTTAGGTAGTGTATGACCGTATAAGATTATGCTTAAAACTTTCCATGACACAAGCCCCCTTACAGCACTTGATTTCTATTAAACTTTTGTCTTTTTTGTAATCTTGTAAATATATTCTTCTGGAGTAGGGCGTTTATTTCCAAAATACTTCTGAAATTCTCCTGCACTTCTGGGTCGGTGCTGTTCATAGCTTCATCAATCGTCGCTTCAATATCAGCTCGAACATCAGCTAATGACACACCGCCAGCTTTTGCACCAGCTTTCAATGCTTTTTTAATATCTCGTTTTTTAAGTCCTATCATAGTATTACCTCGTCACAATTTACTGAATGTTTTAGAAATGTTTTTCAAAATGCTTATATAGAATAATCCCTAAAAATGTTTGCAGTAGGAATAAACCAAATATAATGCCTATAATCCATGCTTCAATATGAAGTAACGCAAGTACAAAAGCAACAAACAAGTACACGAAAGTCATTAACTGATATACTAAAGAACCAGCTTTCATTCTTAAAAATATTTTTCTTTCATCAACATTATTGATGTGATTTTCTCTATTTATATTTTGTAATTTTTCTTTATTTTTTGGCATTTCATAATAACAAATTTTCAATAATTGAACACCAGAAGCAAAAGCTAAACCGAACCCCATTGCGTAAAAAAGTGTAGCGTAATAATCAGTATCAATAACGAAATATCCAAAACATATAAAGATTATACCTATAATAATCTCAATGATAAATGATAATTTTTTCTTCATTGTTAATTCCACCTTTCAAAAGACTACATTTTCTGTATTAAAAAAATCGTTTTATGGTTGTTCAAATTATCCTGAATGTAAGTTTACTTTAGCTGAACATTTTAGAAAGAAAAAACTAACCAAAACGAATGTAAAAGAATTACTGGAGGGAAAAGAAACC
>ENA-OQHY01000147-OQHY01000147.1-human-gut-metagenome-genome-assembly--contig:-NODE-147-length-39768-cov-10.354355_pt1 | contig 39768 bp, 45 predicted proteins | sample MGYA00242570_ERZ504733 | MGnify/ENA primary metagenome ERZ504733 (study PRJEB26092, sample SAMD00036219) | human gut metagenome | host: Homo sapiens | study: EMG produced TPA metagenomics assembly of... | reverse complement strand
TTCGCCCATTAAAGCGGTACGCGAGCTGGGTTCAGAACGTCGTGAGACAGTTCGGTCCCTATCCGGCGCGGGCGGAGGATATTTGAGAGGAGCTGTCCTTAGTACGAGAGGACCGGGATGGACGGACACTGGTGTATCTGTTGTCGACCAACGGCATGGCAGAGTAGCCAAGTCTGGAAGGGATAAACGCTGAAGGCATCTAAGCGTGAAGCCCCCCTCAAGATGAGATATCCCTCCTTCGGGAGTAAGACCCCTTGAAGACTACAAGGTAGATAGGGCAGAGGTGGAAGTGTGGCAACACATGGAGCTGACTGTTACTAATAGGTCGAGGGCTTGATTAAAAAAGCGGTTAAATCTGTATGAAGTTTTGAAAGTATATACTTTCAATTGATAATCCTCGATAGCTCAATGGTAGAGCACTCGGCTGTTAACCGAGTTGTTGTAGGTTCGAGCTACTCGGGGAGTTATTTTATGTAAGATGTTCTTATGTAAGAGATAAATATGGCTCCATGGTCAAGCGGTTAAGACATCGCCCTTTCACGGCGGTAACACGGGTTCGATTCCCGTTGGAGTCACTGACTGTAAAGCTGATACTCAGCTGAGCATCAAAAGAGCTTATTCGCCGATGTGGCTCAATTGGCAGAGCAGCTGATTTGTAATCAGCAGGTTATCGGTTCGAGTCCGATCATCGGCTTTTTCTTTTTTGGACCATTAGCTCAGTTGGTTAGAGCAACCGGCTCATAACCGGTCGGTCCTGGGTTCGAGTCCCCGATGGTCCATTTTTTTACTTGAAATACTCGATAATATATGTTATAATGTTCAACGATCTGCCTAGTGGCTCAGTTGGTTAGAGCGCCGCCCTGTCACGGCGGAGGTCACGGGTTCGAGTCCCGTCTGGGTCGTTTTAGTAATTGTTTTACAATTACGGTATGGGATCTTAGCTCAGCTGGGAGAGCATCTGCCTTACAAGCAGAGGGTCACAGGTTCGAGCCCTGTAGGTCCCATTCATGCCGGCGTGGCGGAACTGGCAGACGCGCAGGACTTAAAATCCTGTTGTGGTGACACAGTACCGGTTCGATTCCGGTCGCCGGCATTACACTATGATTGATAGTGTTAAGTAAATATGTGTGCGTAGCTCAGCTGGATAGAGCACTTGGCTACGGACCAAGGTGTCGGGGGTTCGAATCCTCTCGCGCACGTATGAAAAAAGGAGCAAGACGTAAGTCTTACTCCTTTTTAGTATTCCAGCACGTAAAAGTTCAAATATAAAAGAAAATGACGGGAGAAGAATATGCTTACTTACAATCTGGAACAGAGAAATGATGAACCGAAATATTATTATATATATAAAATGATCCGACGGGATATTGAGCGTGGAAAACTGAAAAAAGGAGAAAAACTTCCATCCAAGAGAAGTCTGGCGGAACACCTCGGAATCAGTCTGATCACGGTAGAGAATGCGTATCAGATGTTAAAAGATGAAGGGTATATAGAACCGAGAGAACGCAGTGGATATTATGTATGTGAAATACATGTAATCGGAGAAATGAAAGAGCAGAATCAGCAACTGCATATGCTTCCCGAGATACCGGAAGAAATCGAAGATGGACGATTGCAGAATGCAGCACTTTCCAGCTTTCCATATTCCCTGTATTTTAAGACCGTGCGAAGTGTTATTACAGAATATGGAGAAGAATTGCTGTATCGTTCACCAAATGAGGGCTGTGCGATTCTGCGAAACAGTATTGCATCCTATCTGCTGCGTTATCGTGGATTATTTGCACAGCCGGAACAGATCATTATCGGATCGGGAGCGGAACATCTGTATGGTACGGTTGTGCGTATTCTTGGAGCGGATAAGATTTATGGAATTGAAGATCCGTCCTATCATCAGATCCGGAAAGTCTATGAGGGAACGGGTGCGGTCTGTGAAATGCTGCCTATGGGGGAAGATGGAATCAGGAGTGATGTGCTGGCACAGACAAGGGCGGATGTGCTGCACGTGACACCGTTTCACAGTTTTCCGTCCGGGGTTACGGCAACCATAGGGAAGCGATACGAATATCTTGAATGGGCAAGAGAAAAACATCATTTTATTGTGGAAGATGATTTTGACAGCGAGTTCTTCATGCCTGGTAAGCCGGTAGAGACATTGTTTATGCTGGATGACAGCAGTTCGGTCATATATATCAATACATTTTCTAAAAGTTTGTCACCGTCCATTCGTATGGGATATATGATTTTGCCGGAGAGACTGATGGAACGTTACAAAAAAACTTCCGGCGGATTTTCCTGTACCGTACCGGTATTGGAACAGTATGCGCTGGCAGAATTTATCAATAAAGGATATTTTGAACAGCATCTGAGCCGGGTACGGAGAAAACAAAATCATAAAATGGAAGTATAGGGTTGACAAATATATGCATATGCTGCAGACACTTCTTGCTGTAGAAGATGTGTAGACAAATTTTGATTATGTTTGGCTGGAGCATTTTTCTGCAGGTGATTTCCTGCGTGATTTCCGGAAAAAATTTTGCGGATCAGGGAGTAAAACTTCTTATGACCGGTATGTGGGCATTTGTGATTTTACTTTTTACCGGGGTATGTTATAAATTTTTTGTGGTATCGATGATTGTTATTTACATTTTTATGTTTGGAGCCGGAATGCTTTTGAAAATCGGACTGCATTTTTTTATCCCAAAGGGATTCATTCATCCACTGGTGGCTATTGTGGCAGATATTGTACTGGTTCTGACCGGAGGAGTGATACAGTATGGACTTATGAAGCTGTTTTATAAGTTCCCGCTGTCAAAAGCAGTCTTTGGTGCAGCTGCAAAACGGGGAATGAATGCATAAATATAAATAAAAGCATATGAAGAAAGTAAAAGAGCCGGTCGTCTGACCGGCTCTTTTGAGGGGAGTATAAATAATTAATAAGAGGTATAACATTGAAAAGAAGAAAAAACTTCTTTTCAATGGATATTATAATTGATTGCTGTTTGGATTGCAATCAAATAATGCATATTTTTTTAAAAAGTTGAGAAACTATTCCTGTACTAAATAATTGTATTCGTTGAACCGTGCAGTTTTCGGGGAAACGTTAAAGGAGGAAAAAGTATGTCAAAAAACAGTACAGGAACAAACAGTGCAACAAATCGCAGCGGAAGCAATCGTGTCTCTGATTGTTATTCCAACAAGTCTGAAAACAGAACATCCAACAAATCTGTGAATAAGACATCAGACAAGACAGAAGACAGGGTATCAGATAAGGCAGGAGATGTGTCTGATTCTGCATCTGATAATATGCGCTAGGCAGAAACAAAATGCATAAAATTGCATAATATAATAAAAACAGATTACACGAAGGACAGCGTGTAATCTGTTTTTTAATGAAAACGGCATATTCTGGAGGATATTGTGAAAGATTTTGAACTGATTTACGCATCGCAGCTGAGGCAGAAACAAAGGGAGAGCAGGGCACTGGTAATTGATATCCGTGACAGGAAAGAGTATGAGAGGGAACACTGGCCGGGGGCCGTCAGCTATCCGTATGATCAGCTGGAACGAGGAACTGCCCGTCTGCCGAAAAACCGCAAGCTGATTTTGTACTGCGACCATGGGGGAGGAAGCATGCAGATGGCGCGTATGCTTGGGGAACAGGGGTATCATGTGGCAAGTGTGGTTGGTGGTTATGAGGCGATGAAAAAAATTTCGAAAAACTATTTTAAAAATCGTGAGAATATGTAACAATAGAACTGCAGACCATGCAATACATTATAGTAGAAAAGAGAACATTTATGGATACATATGAATTGGTTGTACCGTGTCATTTTGGACTCGAGGCGGTAACAAAAAGAGAAATTTATGATTTAGGATATGAAATTACAAGAGTAGAAGATGGCAGAGTGACATTTGCGGGAGATGCGGAAGCCATATGCCGTGCAAATATATTCCTTCGCAGTGCAGAAAGAGTGCTGTTGCAGGTAGGACGTTTTAGGGCAACAACATTTGATGAACTGTTTGAGGGGATAAAAGCTCTGCCTTGGGAAGACTATATTCCAAAGGATGGAAAATTCTGGGTAAAAAAGGCATCTTCTATTAAAAGTAAACTGTTCAGTCCGTCGGATATTCAGTCAATTGCAAAAAAGGCGATGGTAGAGCGTCTGAAGAATGTCTACCGGCTGAACTGGTTTCCGGAGGATGGAGCACCTTATCCGGTACGCATTTTCCTGTTAAAGGATGAGGTAATGGTTACACTGGATACTTCCGGGGATTCCCTGCACAAGAGAGGCTATCGTCTGATGACCAGCAAGGCTCCGCTGACGGAGACGCTGGCGGCAGCACTGATTATGCTGACACCGTGGAAAAAGGACCGTATTCTGGTAGATCCGTTTTGCGGAAGTGGAACGTTCCCGATTGAGGCAGCCATGATTGCAGCAAATATTGCACCGGGAATGAACCGGCAGTTTACCGCAGAGCAATGGAAAAATCTGATTCCGAAACAGTTGTGGTATGACACGGTAGAAGAGGCACAGGATCTTATGGATGCAGATATCCAGGTAGATATTCAGGGATATGATATCGATGCGGAAGTGGTGAAAGCAGCCAGAGAGAATGCAAAGCGTGCGGGCGTGGATCATCTGATTCATTTTCAGCAGAGAGCGGTTGCGGATCTGCATCATCCGAAAAAATATGGGTTTGTCATTACAAATCCGCCGTATGGAGAGCGCCTCGAGGAGAAAGAGGATCTTCCGGAGCTGTATACGCAGATCGGACAGGCTTATGCAGGACTTGACAGCTGGTCACTGTATATGATTACCAGTTATGAGGATGCGGAGCGTTATATAGGAAGAAAGGCAGATAAAAACAGAAAGATTTATAATGGTATGATAAAAACCTATTTTTATCAGTTTATGGGGCCAAAACCGTCGAAACGCAGAGAAGCAGCAGGAAAAACGATCGAAAGGAAGGAACAGCAGTAATATATGAAATACTCGAAACGGTATATTGCGTTTACAATTGTGCTGGCGCTGGTTTTTATTTTAAAATTTCAGATTCTGGGCGTGGACAATGCACAGGTGGGACGGTTCCGCGGAGGAGAACTGGATACACAGGTATGGAATCCGATGGTGGCAAAGGAAGTCAACGGGCAGACCATTCATGCCGTAATCGATAACCAGACTTACAATAACAGTAAATCGAAATTTTACATGGACAAAAACCGCAATATTATGGTTCCTGTCAGCATGTTGCGGGATGCGCTGAATTGCAGTGCACATGTGTACGATAAAAAACGTCTTCTGGTGGAAAAACACAGTCAGTCCGTATCGATGGATGTGGGTCAGAAAAAGGCGTATTTAAATGGGGATGAAGTAGATATTTCATCCGCTTTAAAGGAAGTCAGAGGCCAGCTGGTTGTCAGTCTGGAAGATCTGTCCAACCTGTTAGGTTACAGTTGCAGTTTCGATATCGCAAGTAATACAATTACGGCATCCGATAAAGATACTTCTGCGATTGTTCCGGCTTCCTATGATTTAAGGGAGCGTGACCGGGTATCAACGATATACAATCAGGGTTCCTATGGTACGTGCTGGGCGTTTGCCGCAACCAGTGCCCTGGAATCTTCCCTGCGACCGGAGGAAAAAGTTAATTTTTCCGTGGACCATATGAGTATGAGCAATTCTTTTCATGCCAATCAGTATGATGGCGGAGAATATACCATGGGAATGGCTTATCTGGCAGCATGGCAGGGACCGGTCTATGAGAAGGACGATCCGTATGGGGACGGGATGACGGATGATTCGCTGAAAGCAGTGCGTCATGTGCAGGAAATGCAGGTTATTGACGGTAAAGATTACGAAGGAATAAAAGAAGCGGTATTTAAATATGGCGGTGTGGAATCTTCCCTTTACAGTACCATAAGAAGTTCACAGGGGAGTTCGGTGTATTATAATCAGAATACAAGTGCGTATTGTTATATTGGTACGGAAAAACCGAATCATGATGTGGTGATCATTGGATGGGATGACAATTATCCGAGATCCAACTTCAATACTCCGCTGGAAGGAGACGGTGCGTTTATCTGCCAGAACAGCTGGGGAGACGGATTTGGAGAAAACGGAATTTTCTATGTGTCCTACTACGATACGAATATTGGCACGCATAATGTGGCATATACGCGGGTAGATGATGTACATAATTATGATCACATCTATCAGAGTGATCTGTGCGGCTGGGTTGGAAAATTAGGATATGACAGTGACCAGATTTACGGGGCGAATGTGTTTGAGGCAAAAGGGAGCGAAACATTGTCTGCTGCTTCTTTTTATGCGACCGGTGCAAACACACAGTATGAAGTTTATGTGGTGCACGATTTTGAAAATGAGAAGTCTTTTGCGCAGAGAGAACAGCTTGCATCCGGAACGTTACAGAAAGCGGGATATTACACCGTTGATTTTGATACAAAGGTTTCTCTGAAAAAAGGGGAACGTTATGCCGTGCTGGTATACCTGAAAACACCCGGAACCAAACATCCGATGGCAATCGAATATGATACCGGAGAGAAAATTTTACAGGGTGTGGATCTGGATGACGGAGAGGGTTATATCAGTTTAAATGGGAAAAAATTTGTAAACGTAAAAGAGAAAAAGGATTGCAATCTTTGCATTAAAGCATTTACGAGGGATTAAGATGGACGAAATCGTTTTAAAGTGGGTGACAGTACTGTCGGGAATCCTGACGGTGATTGTCTGCGTGTCGGTTTTCTTTTTCCCGGATATACATGAACGGGCTGTTCTGGCAGCCGAGCAGCAAAAGGAAGTCGGCGGAGGAAATCTGATCGCTACAACGGCGAATCCGAAAGCGGTGGTGGAGCAGTCAAAGGATTTGAACGCGCAGCTTAAGATTGCTCTACCGGAGGGAATTTCAAAAGCAGATGTAGAAATTGAAAATGATTATGTGACGCAGACCATTTATATCAAATTTGCGGGCGGTGTGGATGATTATTTCGAGCAGTATGCCATCAAGGGAAGCAGTGATCATATAGCATCCATGGCTTATTATAAGGATAAGGAAGAGGGCGTGATCGCACTTCAGCTGGATCAGGTGTATGAACTGAAAAACCGGTTCAAAAAGGGAAGCCTTTACCTTGATTTTATTGATCCGCACGATATCTATGATAAAGTCATTGTGGTGGATGCCGGACACGGAAGCCACGCAGCAGGTGCCGTAAAACTTGGAATTTCTGAAAAAAGCCTTAATCTGGCGATCGTACAGCAGTTGAAAAAACTGTTTGATGAGGATAAACGCAGGATCAGGGTGTACTATACACGTACATCGGATACGAATCCGACGCTGGATCAGAGGGTTCAGCTGGCAAATAAGGCAAATGCAGATCTGTTTATCAGCGTACATAACAATTCGGATGCAACCGGAAACTTTACCAAAGTGAAGGGAACCCAGGTAATGTACAGCGAGTCGGATGACGCAAAGCTGTCGAGTAAGAAGCTGGCGGAGATCTGCCTGAAAAATGTCGTGGATACGACGGGCAGTGAAAACCGGGGGCTGCTAAAAGGAGACAGTATCTATATTATCCGCACAAGCGAGGTGCCGGTGGCACTGATTGAGGTAGGATTTATGACAAATTATAAGGAACTGGATCTGCTGAACAGTACAAGTTATCAGAAAAAGGCAGCTGAGGGTATTTATAACGCAATCAATGAAGCATTTCAGGAGGGATATTAAATTGACAGAGATTATTTTTGCAACGGGAAACAGGGATAAAATGCGTGAGATCCGTGAGATTATGGCGGATTGTGATGTACATATTGTATCCATGAAGGAAGCCGGCATCAGGGTGGATATTGTGGAAGATGGAACTACTTTCGAGGAAAATGCAAAGATCAAAGCACGGGCGGTGGCTGCACATACGGATGCGATTGTTCTGGCTGATGATTCCGGACTGGAAATCGATGCACTGAATAAAGAGCCGGGCGTATATTCTGCCGTTATATGGGAGAGGATACTTCTTACGATGTGAAAAACAAAAATCTGATTGACCGTCTGGATGGCGTACCGAAAGAAAAACGTACCGCACGCTTTGTCTGTGCGATTGCGGCTGTCCTTCCGGATGGAAGGGAACTGGTGACCCGTCAGACGATGGAAGGATATATCGGCTGGGAACCGGAAGGGGAAAACGGCTTTGGGTATGATCCGATTTTTTATCTGGATGAATACGGATGCTCATCGGCAGCGATTTCTCCGGAACAGAAGAATGCGATCAGTCACAGAGGCAAGGCATTGCGTGCGATGAAAGAATTACTGAAAAAAGAAATTTAAAAAAGAAGGAAACATTTTTACCATCTGATCTGTATAGTAAGTAGAACAGCAAAAAAGCTGTGACACACATACGGAAAGGATGGTAATTTATTATGAAAAAGAAACTGGTTGTATGTATATTATGCGGGATGATGGCAATGTCGGCGTTGACCTGTGGTATTGGCAGTGTATTTGCGGCGGAGAGTCCGGAAACACCGGTAATTTCCGCACAGGAGGGAGAGCAGATTCCGAATCCGTGGAAGGAATACACTTCTGTGAAAGATGCAGAAAATGCAGTGGGATTTTCCGTAAAGCTTCCGAAAAAGATCAGTGGTTATACAAAAGATATGATTCAGGCAGTCGACGGATTAGTTCTGCAGGTATTTTACAAAAACGGGGATAAGGAGGTTTTAATCCGTAAGGCACTGGTATCACAGGGAAAAGATATCAGTGGGGATTACAATGTTTATGATGTGACAAAGAAAGTGTCTGTCAAAGGGAAAAAGGGAAAGGTTACGATCAAAGGAACGGAAAAGAAGAAAAATCTTGCGGTGTGGAGTGACGGAACCTATTCCTATTCTTTGTATACAAGTGCAGGAATGAGCCAGAAAGCACTGATCAGACTCGTAAAACAGGTACAATAGGAGTAAAGATATGGTAATTTGTCTGGAACGGACAATTTTCTGGCAGGAGCGGCTGCATGCTGCGGCCGCTGACTGCTGGCGGATATGCAGACAGCATCTGTTGCAGATGGCTGTAAAACAGGAGAAACAGGATGAGAGGGCAGCGGTCAACCAGAAAGCGGAAAAGCTTCTGAAAGATTACGGAAACAGTATTTTGCGGATGGCATATGCTTATTTACATAACATGAGCGATGCAGAGGACATCCTGCAGGAGACTCTGATAAAATATCTGCAGACAGCGCCTGTTCTGGAGAACCCGGCCCATGAGAAGGCATGGCTTCTGAAAGTGGCTGCCAACCTGAGCAAAAACCGGATTGATTACAATCGTATCCGGCAGACCGATGAGCTGGAGGAAACGCTCGTTGCAGAAAAGCGAGAAGATCTGCGTTTTGTGTGGGAGGCAGTACGCGCGCTCCCGGAAAAATACAGGGAGGTGATCCATCTGTTTCACCATGAGGGCTATTCTACAGCCAGATCGCAAAAATTCTGGGATATAAGGAAGCAACGGTGCGCACCAATCTGCGGCGGGGACGGCAGCAGTTGAAAGAAATTTTAAAGGAGGAGTACGATTTTGGGGAAGTATGATGAAATTATGGAAAAAATCGAAGTGACCGATGAAATGAAAAAACGCATTTTATCGCAAATCGAACGCGTGGATATTTCTCCACGGAAAAATAATATTGTTCCGATGCGGCTGGCACGTCGTATTCTTCCGTTTGCTGCATGTGCAGTGATTGTTGTGGCGGGGCTTGCAGTTCCGCAGATCCGGCAGAAAATTCCGCAAAACCCGCAAAAGCCGGGAGAAGAAAAACCGGCGGTAGAGGCGTATATGCGCCACAGGAGGTAGCATCGGCCGAAAAACTGACGGATGCGGTGGGCTTTCCGGTCAGGGATATTGCTTCGCTGAAAGAAAAAGCAACGGATCGTTCCTATGTGACATATGGGGATGGACTGGCAGAGATCACATATCGCTGGGATTCACAAAGTATCTGTTTCCGGCAGTCACAGGGGCAGGAGGATAATTCCGGTGACTATATGCACTATGCAGAAGAAAAATTGATTGTTGTGGGAAAATATTCTGTCACTTTCAAAGGACAGGAAAAAGGCAGTTATATGCTTGCAACCTGGTCGGATGGCACATATTCTTTCTCTGTATCTGCCACGCAGGCATTGGAAAAAGCCGAGTTTCTGGGGCTTATTGAGGAAATTGAAAAAAATATTTGAAAAATTCAAAAAAGTTGTTGACTTTATTGCCAGGCTATACTATAATCTATCTTGCGTCACGGATGAGACACAAACAACACGGACGCAACAACATAGCCTTCGGGGTGTGGCTCAGCTTGGCTAGAGCGCTGGTTTGGGACCAGGAGGTCGCAGGTTCGAATCCTGTCACCCCGACTACATGCGGGTGTAGTTCAATGGTAGAACACCAGCCTTCCAAGCTGGATACGTGGGTTCGATTCCCATCACCCGCTCTGATATTGCGAAAGCGATATTGATGAGTGTTCGTAGCTCAGCTGGATAGAGCAACGGCCTTCTAAGCCGTGGGTCGGGGGTTCGAATCCCTTCGAGCACATGCGCGTTCCTGCGAGCGATGTTAGCGCTCTAAATGGTACGATAACATCTCTATGGTGGGTATAGCGCAGTTGGTTAGCGCGCAGATTGTGGCTCTGGAGGCCCAGGGTTCGAATCCCTGTATCCACCCTGTTGCGGTAGCAACTATCATTGTTGGGCTATCGCCAAGCGGTAAGGCACAGGATTTTGATTCCTGCATTCGTTGGTTCGAATCCAACTAGCCCAGCTTGCTTAAAAATTAAATTATGGGATACTAGCTCAGTTGGTAGAGCACTTGACTTTTAATCAAGTTGTCGGGGGTTCGAATCCCCCGTGTCTCACTGGAAGATCTATAGTGGTTTGCTATAGGTCTTTTTTTATGCTAAGAAGTATACAAAGTGGATAAAAAGAGGGTATACCTATGGATAAACAAAATTTTTATCAGGAAAAGTATGAGTATTATAGAACTTTGAATTTGTGGGCTGTGTTCGGAATCAGTATTCCATCAATCGGATATTTTTTCTCGGATTGCTATCTGCTGGGTGGATTTTCCACTGAAACGCTGATCTCACGATCTGCAATTATCATTCCATTTCTCATTTATTTAATTTTGAATAAGTATACGAAGGATTATCGGATTATGGTACCGATGAGTTATGCGATTGGGCACAGCGTAATGTGGTGTACGATCTGGGCATGTACCTATCTGGATGATCTGAGTTTTGCGTGTGTAGGATTTTTTATCATCCTGTTTATTTTTATGGCATTTGGCATTGCAGCACCGCTTCCATATGAGGTTATAGGACATGGGCTGTTGTTTGTGGATATTGCGATTGCAAATACTTTTTTACACTATCCGGATTACGTGATGATGTTTCTTCTGGGAATCCCGTTGTATATCGGAATTTGTGTATTTGATGTGGCAATGGAAAAAACATACCGGGATCAGGTTGCCTTGAAATTAAAACTGGAAGATCACCTTCGGCATGATGCACTGACGGGAGCGTATAACCGTAATGTGTTTGAGTCGTTAGTTGGGGAAAATCACACGTTTATCTGCGCAAAGGGTGAGTATATGGCGATCGCAATGTATGATCTGGACAAGTTTAAGCGTATTAATGATATGTATGGACATTCGGCTGGAGATGAAGCATTAGTTGCGGTATCGGAAGCTGTGAGGTCCAGATTATGTGAGGACGAGATTCTGGTCCGCTGGGGAGGGGAAGAGTTTATCGTCATCATGAAACAGAATGAGCGGAGATTTGAGGAACATGCGCAGGAAATCCGCGAGGCTGTGGAACAGTTACAACTGGAAACCGGAACGGTTACGATTTCGGTGGGAGTGGCAGAGTGCAGGGAAGAAAATTATCAGGAGACAATTAAACATGCAGATACTGCATTATACAGGGCGAAGAATATGGGGAGAAACCGTGTAGTGATGTACTGCAGCGAAATGGACTCCACAGATAACGGTTATTGTGGATAAATCAGATGATAAAAGAATCCAAAAGGTATCATCAATCATACCTTTTGACCGGAACAACTTATGAGATAAAATAAAAAGGGAGCGGTGACGCTCCCTTTTTCCGATATGGAAGAATAGTTATTTGATGCAGTTCATAGTGGCATTTTCTGCGTTTAGCTGTTTTTTGACACGATGTTTCCAAATCATATAAGTAACAATCAGTAAAATACCGGTTGTCAGCCAGGCAGCAGCATCAGCACTGCATACACCCACGTATCCAAAAGGCTTTGTGGCGATCAGGATAACCGCATAACGGCTGAACAGTTCAAGTACACCGCTGAGCATGGGAACCAGACCACGGTCTAAGCCCTGCAGACCATTACGGTATACAAAGATCCATGCCAGAGGCAGCATAAAAATACTTGCAATGTGCAGATACTGCATTGCTGCGTGCAGTGTCTGTTCAGATGGGTTGTGGATGAACCATCCGACCATCGTAGGTCCGGCAAGGCAGCAGAGCAGTGCGGCGGCTCCGGCTGCAAAGAAACATAAATAAAATGCATCTTTCATACCGCGGAAAATGCGGTCATGTTTTCCTGCACCGAGATTCTGTCCGCAGTAGGTTGCCATGGCTGTACCGAGTGTCGGCATGGTCTGGGTGGCAATGTTGCTGACTTTGGAAGCAGCAGTAAAAGCAGCTACCACGCTGGAACCAAACACGTTGACGGCACTTTGCAGGATCATGGTTCCGATTGCTGTGATGGAATAGTTTAAAGCCATCGGAATTCCCACAGACAGCATCCGGCGGATCTCATGAAAATCACAGTAATAATCTTCGCGTGTGGTCCGCAGGATGTCATGTTTGCGGAACATGACGATGAAACATAAAACTGCGGAAACCGCCTGCGAGATAACGGTGGCATAAGCGGCACCGGCAGTGCCGAGTTTTACCACAACAATAAGGAAGATGTCCAGAAAAATATTGAGACCGCTGGACAGGATCAAAAAATAAAGTGGTGTCCGGCTGTCACCGATCCCGCGTAAAATACCGGATGCTACGTTATATGCCATGGTAGCAAAGATACCGGCAAAGATGACCCGGATGTACCGGTTTGCCAGTGTGATGATATTTTCCGGAGTATTCAGCCACAGAAGCAGCTGGCGGGAAAACGCAACCGTAGGAACGGTCAGAATCATGGAAATTACAACCGTTAAAAGCAGTGAAAGTGCTACGTAATGACGGAGAAGCTTCATGTCTTTGGCACCGAATGCATGGGATACCATGACACCGAATCCCTGGGCAATTCCGTTGGCGAAACCGAGAACCAGAAACATCAGGCAGCCCGTAGAACCGACGGCGGCCAGTGCATCCTCCCCAAGATACTGGCCTACGATCACGGTGTCTACCATGTTGTAGAACTGCTGGAACAGATTTCCAAGCAGAACCGGAAGGGAAAAAAGAAGAATGATCTTCATTGGATTTCCGATCGTCATGTCTTTTCTCATAGTAAAATCTCCTTTACCTCTTATTCATTTGTAATTGTAGTCAAAGAAAGAGACTAACAGTAAGGATAGTCTCTTTTCGTGCGGGCAACAGGACTTGAACCTGCACGGTCTCCCACTAGAACCTAAATCTAGCGCGTCTGCCAATTCCGCCATGCCCGCAAGTTTATGTAGTTTTTGTATCTTTTATTATAGAAGATACTTTACTAACTATAACGACATTGTGTGCAGATGTCAATTACTTTTTGCTTAAAAAAATGACAAAATTATGGGAAAACTACTTGACGAATAGAAAAAAATATTGTATTGTATATTACATGTTTTGCACAAGGCTTATAGCTCAGCCGGTTAGAGCGCACGCCTGATAAGCGTGAGGTCGGTGGTTCGAGTCCACTTAAGCCCATATCCTACAGGATGTCTGGGATGACCGGACATCTTTTTTGTTTTATTGACAAGAAGAAAATATTATAAATAGGGGTTACAGTTCACAGATTACCCTGCAAACCGTAACAAATAAGGTACAAAGCATACAATACCCATTTTTTGTATATTGACAAAATATTTTATGAAGGTATAATACAAATTATCATTTGTATGATCCATTGAGGTAAATTGGTACGCAAATAATGTCAAAGGGGGCATGTTTACGTGCTTTTTTTTTGGAAACACTTTAACGTGCTACAGAGCTAATGAGGCAATGAGATAATACGATGAAATTACTAAATATCAATAAGAGGTAGGAGAGAAGAACATGAGTAAATATCTAGTAAAACGTGTATTGTTAGCGATATTATCAATACTCATTGTAAGTGCCATTACGTTTTTCGTAATGAACCTGATTCCTGGTGGACCGTTTAATAAGGAGAAAGCGACCAGCAAGGAAGCACAGCAGGTATTGGAGGAAAGGTACAATCTGGACAAGCCGGTTCCGGAACAGTATGTATTGTATATGAACAATCTGCTGCATGGCGACTGGGGAGTTTCACTTCACAGTGGAAGAAATATCGGAACAGAGATTTCCAGAAAGTTTGCAGTATCTGCAAAATTAGGTGGAATTGCGGCAATTGTTGCCATTATCATCGGTGTGATATTGGGCAGTATCGCAGCACTTACAAGAAATAAACTGCCGGATCGTCTGATCGTATTTTTCACGACACTGGGTACGGCAATGCCGTCTTTTGTACTGGCAACGCTGCTTTTACTTGTATTTTGTTTAAAACTCGGATGGATTCCGGTATGGTCTTCGAGCAATCCGAATTATTTGCTCCCGATCATTGCACTGGCGGCATATCCGATGGCATATATTACGCGTCTGACAAAGACAAGTATGCTGGATGCGCTAAATCAGGATTATATCCGTACTGCAAGGGCAAAGGGCGTGCACCGGCTCAAAGTTATTTTTAAGCATGCGCTGAAAAATGCCCTGATTCCGGTTGTAACATATGTTGGTCCTATGGTTGCCTATATTCTGACAGGTTCCATGGTTGTGGAGAACATATTTACCATTGGTGGTCTTGGAACCGAATTCGTAACAAGCATTGTCAACCGTGATTACACGATGATTATGGCAATCACGATTTTCCTTGCGGTTCTGATGGTAGTTGCAAATCTTCTTACAGATATTGCATATAAACTGATTGATCCAAGAATCACATTTGAATAATGATGGAGGAAGGAACTTAGAATAATGCAGGGAAATGAAGAATTAAAAAAGCGGCAGATGCTGTCCGCACAGATTGATTTAAGTAAATTTAATAAGGGCGATTTTATAAAGGCAACGGAAGAAGAGAAGAAGCAGCAGGATGTCATGGGCGAGTCAACGACATTTTTTAAAGATGGCATGAAACGTCTGAAAAAGAATCCGCTGGCAATGGGAAGTATTGTGATTCTGGTTCTGATTCTGGCACTGATCATTATTGCACCGTTTTTTGTACCATACAGCTATTCGGATATCATTACAGTGGACGGCAAGCGTGACAAGACCGCAGCAATATGGCACCGTTTGAGTATTCGAAATTAGAGCAGCAGTACATGGACCGCACCGGTGAGAAACTGTTTCCGCATATTTTCGGAACCGATAACTTAAGCCGTGATTACTTTATCCGTGTGATTTACGGTACGAGAGTCAGCCTTTCGGTTGGTGTGATCGCTGCGATCATGGTACTTATCATTGGACTGGTTTATGGTTCGGTTGCGGGATATTTTGGTGGAAAAGTGGATCTGATCATGATGCGTATCGTGGATATTGTGTATTCCTTGCCGGATATGCTCATTATCATTCTGCTTTCGGTTGTGTTTCAGGAACGGTTAAAGCCATTGATTGAGGGAACCATGTTTGAAAAACTCGGAACCAATATGATCTCCATGTTTATTGTGTTTGGATTGCTTTACTGGGTAAGTATGGCGCGTCTGATCCGTGGACAGATTCTTACAATTAAAAACAACGAATATGTACTGGCAGCTCGCTGTATTGGTACCAAGAACAGTCGTATCCTGACACGTCATATTCTGCCAAACTGTTTATCTGTTATCATCATTACGACCGCGCTGCAGGTGCCAAGTGCTATCTTTACTGAGAGTTACTTAAGTTTCCTCGGTCTGGGAGTCAGTGCACCGCTGACTTCTCTGGGAAGTCTGGCAAACGATGCGCGTTCGGCTATGCAGTCGTATCCTTATCGTCTGGTTATTCCGGCAGTGCTGATCTGTCTGATCGTGCTGGCATTGAACCTTCTGGGCGATGGATTAAGAGATGCATTTGATTCAAAACTGAATTAAGGAGATAAGCAAATGAGCGAAGAAAATAAATATATATTACAAGTAAAAGATCTTCATACCAGCTTTGCAACCGATGCTGGAGAAGTCCGTGCCGTAAACGGTGTCTCCTTTAATTTGGAACCAGGTAAGACACTGGGAATCGTAGGAGAGTCCGGTTCCGGTAAATCGGTAACGTCATATTCCATCATGCAGATTCTTGCGGAAACCGGAAAAATTACCGGAGGAGAGGTACTTTATCGCGGCGAGGATATTTCCAAGTGGAACGAAAAGCAGATGCAGAAGTTCCGAGGGGAAAAGTGCTCGATCATTTTCCAGGATCCGATGACAAGCCTGAATCCGGTATTTACGATTGGAAATCAGTTGATGGAGGCAATTCTGCTCCACACAGACAAGGATAAAAAACAGGCACGTGAGCGCGCCATTGAAATGTTGACACTGGTTGGTGTCAATGAGCCGGAAAGCCGTCTGAAACAGTATCCGCATGAGTTATCCGGTGGTATGCGCCAGCGTGTGATGATTGCCATGGCACTGGTCTGTGAACCGGATATTCTGATCGCAGATGAGCCGACTACGGCACTTGATGTGACCATTCAGGCACAGATCCTTGAACTGATGCAGGATCTGCAGAAGAAGCTCGGTATGGCGATCATCATGGTAACCCATGATCTGGGTGTTATTGCAAGTATGTGTGATGAGATTATTGTCATGTACGGTGGCCGTGTCTGTGAGCGGGGCACAGCGGATGCCATTTTCTATCATCCGGCGCATGAGTACACCAAAGGACTGCTCCGCTCTATCCCAAAGGCGGACAATATGAACGAAAAACTCATCCCAATCGGCGGAACCCCGATCAACCTGCTCCAGATGCCGGAGGGCTGTGCGTTTTGTCCACGTTGTGAGTCGGCAATGAAGATCTGCTTAAAACAGCAGCCGGCGGAGTTTCGTGTGGGCGAAGACCATCTGGCGAGCTGCTGGATGAATGTAAAAGAAATTTATGAAGCACAGGAGGCGGCAGCAATGAGCAGTGAAAAGAAAAACAATGATTATCTGCTGGAAGTAGAACATTTGAAGCAGTATTTTCCGGTGCATCAGGGTTTTAGCACCATTCCGCTGAAAGCAGTGGACGATATTTCCTTTGCCATCCGCCCGGGAGAAACACTTGGTCTGGTTGGTGAGTCCGGCTGTGGAAAGACAACAGTAGGCCGTACACTGCTTCGCCTGTATCAGCCAACGGCAGGTAAGATTACGTTTGACGGAAAAGTTCTCTTTGACAGTGGAGAACAGTATGATGAAAACGGAAAAATGATCGTTGATGCAAACGGAAAGCCGGTTATGGGCAAAAAAGTAGATGTCAATATGATGCCGTACCGCAAGGAAATGCAGATGGTATTCCAAGACCCGTATTCCTCATTAAATCCACGTATGACGGTGGAAGATATTATCGGGGAACCTTTGGATGTGCATAAACTCTACAGAAATAGAAAAGAGCGTCGTGAAAAGATTCTCGATCTGATGGAGCTGGTCGGTCTGAATGCAGAGCATGCCATGCGTTATGCGCATGAGTTTTCCGGTGGACAGCGCCAGCGTATCGGAATTGCCCGTGCACTTGCGGTAAATCCGAAATTTATTGTCTGTGATGAGGCGGTATCTGCACTGGATGTTTCCATTCAGGCACAGGTTGTCAATATGTTTGAGGAATTACAGGAAAAACTTGGAGTTGCCTATCTGTTTATCGCACATGATCTGCTGGTTGTGCATCATATTTCCGACCGGATTGCAGTTATGTATCTGGGAAAGATGATGGAAATTGCGGATGCAGATGAGTTAAATGCAAATCCGATACATCCATATACACTGAGTCTGCTGTCCGCAGTTCCGATTCCAGATCCGGAGACAGCAAGAAAAAGTCATAGAATCGTGCTGGAGGGGGATGTTCCGAGTCCACTGAAAATGCCAACCGGATGTCCATTCCGTACAAGATGTAAGTATGCAACGGAAAAATGCGGTCAGGAGATGCCGCAGCTGACCGACAGGGGGAATGGTCATATGGTTGCATGCTGGAATAAATAAGGTTTTTTCCCGCAAGGGTGAAACATATAAATAATTTTCAGGAGGAACAATTATGAAGAAGAAACTTGTATCAATCATGCTGGTTGCTGCAATGGCTCTTAGCGTAGCTGCATGTGGTTCATCAAAAGGAAACTCTGCAAAGACGGACGGAACCGAAGCAATGGCTTCCAGTGTAAGTAAAACACCGGACAACCAGATAAGCATTAACCTTGCTTCCGAGCCACAATCCATCGATCCGGCACTGAACTCTGCCGTAGATGGTGGATGTATGATCGTGAATTCTTTCGCGGGTCTTTATACCTACGACAAGGACGGCAAGCTGATTCCGCAGCTGGCATCTGATATGCCGGAAGTATCCGATGATGAAACTGTTTATACGGTAAAGATGATAAAATCCCAGTGGAGCAACGGGGAAGAGGTAACAGCAAACGACTTCGTATACAGCTGGAACCGTGCTGCGGATGAAAAAACAGCAGCTGATTATGCGTATCTGTTTGATATTATTGCAAGAAATGATGACGGCTCACTTGCTGTAGAGGCAACTGATGATTATACGTTAAAAATTACACTGACCAATCCATGCCCGTATTTCAATGACCTGATGGCATTTCCTACTTATTTCCCGGTATACCAGAAGGATGTGGAAAAAGCGGATCCTGATGGAAAGAATCCGGGTAAGTGGTGTCAGGAGGCTGGCTTTGTATCAAACGGTGCTTATACATTAAAATCATGGAAGCACAACGAGAGCATGGTTTATGTAAAGAACCCGAAGTATTACGATGCAGACAATGTAACTATGGATGAGATCCACATCATGCTGAGTGCAGATGATACTGCAACCTATGCAGCATACAATAGTGGAGACCTTGACTTTGTAGATACCGTTCCAAACGATGAGATTTCAACATTAAATGGAAAGAACTCTGATTTCCATATCATTCCAAACCTTGGAACTTATTATGTTGGTTTTAACGTAAACGACCCGATTTTTGACGGAAAGACCGTAGAGCAGGCAGCATCTATGCGTAAAGCATGAACCTGCTGATTGATCGTGAGTTTATCGTGGAGAATGTAGGACAGACCGGACAGATTGCCGCAGATTCTTTCGTACCGGCAGGTATGTCAGACGGTAACGGCGGAGTATTCAAGACCGATGATACAAGCTACTATGATGCAGACAAGACAGGTGCAGACCAGGTAGAGGAAGCAAAGAAGCTGCTGGAAAGTGCCGGTTATACATTTACGGATAACGGAGATGGTTCATACAAGTGTGATCCGGCAATTTCCATGACGTTCCTGACCAACGATGACAGTACGCATATTGCAGTTGGGGAGTCCCTGCAGCAGGATTTCGCACTGCTGGGGATCAATATGGAGATTAAGTCGGAAGACTGGAATGTATTTATTGAAGACCGTAAGTCCGGCAACTTTACCATCGCCCGCGAGGGATGGCTGGCAGATTACAACGACCCGATCAATATGTTAGAACTCTTTACAACGGATTCCGGTAACAACGATATGCAGCTTGGAAAGGGAGACAAGCCTTCCGATTCTGCACCGGACTGGACAGATTATAATAAGCTGATCAAAGAGATCCGTACATCTGCTGATTTCTCCAAACGTGTGGATCTGATGCATCAGGCAGAGGATATGCTGATGGATACCGGTGCAGTAATGCCGATTTACTACTACAATGATATTTATATGTTAAAGTCAAATATCAAGGGCATTTACTCTACCATCTATGGTATGAAGTACTTTATGTATGCAACAAAAGACAAATAAAATCATCCGGATACAACCGCGATGAGAAACATGAAAACTCCGGGAAAGGCTCCCGGAGTTTTTGTGTTTTGTTAATACAGATTTTTTTTCTCATGTGACCATTTTTCCGGATGATCCTCATACTGTGCGTTAATCCAGTCAACGACCTGCTGCTTGCCTTCGTTTGTAAAGGGCGCAGTAAAATCCGTTTTGAGGGAATCATCCGTCAGGGAAAAGATAAGAGGACCGGGCCAGACCCATGCATGAAAAAAGGCGTCCCCTTCCTCGGGGGCTTCCCGTCTGATCAGAAAGCGCATGCCGTTGATCCAGCCGGTATAGCTCGTTTTTTTGTAATAATTTAAGTTTAATACTTCGTCAGAGGTTAACATAGTATCTCCCGGTTTCATTATTTTGTAATAATTGTAACACATTTCCATTAATTTTGGTATAATGTCTGTTAGAGTGTTTGAACGAAGGTGAAAAAATATGTTTGGGAGAAATGATTTTGTTGAAAATGTAAAATCTGCACTGGCAGCAGTGGATTGTGATATGGGGGCATTTCGCAGCTGGCAGAAAATGTATGACAAGCTGAAAAAGAAAAAAAGTGAGCAGGAGGATCGTTACCGGCGATGCAGAGAGCAGACAAAGCGTGTGCAGGAAGATGCACAGCTGATGGAACATATGCTTACCACTGCGCAATCGGTAGACGGAAAGGAATTCGGCAGACTTTTAAAAGATCTTCGTCAGATGCAGAACAGTTTTGATCATGAATTTCTGGTCAGCAAAGAAGATCAGGAGTTTCATTCCACGTACGATACGATTCTGCGGCTGGGAACGAAAGCGTTGAATGCCCCGGATCAGAAACTTCTGCTGCAGAGTGAAATTGAAAATCTGCTCTCGCTTCTTAAGGAAAATCTGGAAAAAGAGGAACCGGAGATTGCGGCACTTACATTTTATTATCAGTTTGGATCGGATCAGGAACTCGCGCAGCTGCCGCCGGCGGAGAAGCTGTCGAAGATTACATATTTATATGAATGTGAGTTCCGGCGACCGATTCTGCGGCTTTTGGAATCTGGTATTTCTAGTGCCAGGCAGCAGAAACGTACATATGAAACTGCAACAGACCGTGGCAGCAGGAAAAAATATGAAACGCTGCAGGTCTTTTTGGACGGGCAGCCCGAACATATTTTAGAACAAATGATGGAAGAATAAAAAGACAGGAGGATACTATGGAACGCAGACCGTTGCCGGGAGAAAAATACCGGCATTTTAAAAATAAACTATATCAGGTGATTACCATTGCAAAACATTCCGAAACGGGAGAGGAACTGGTGATTTATCAGGCGTTATATGGAAGTTTTGGCGTGTATGCAAGACCGCTTTCCATGTTTGTGAGTGAAGTGGATCATGTCAGGTATCCGGATGTACATCAGAAATACCGGTTTGAGCGTGTGGATGAGTCGATGGAAGAAACCGGGAAAAACGCAGAACCAAAGGCAGAGACGGCGCAGCCTGTTATGCAGAAAGCAACAGCGGAAAATGCCGTGACGCCGGACCAGACACAACCGGAGGTGGAACCGAAACTCATGGAGTTTCTGGAGTCAGACAGTTTTGATGAAAAATATAATATTCTGACGTCCATGCGGGATGTTATTACAGACAGTATGATCGATACGATGGCGGTTGTGATGGATACGGTGATTCCGGAGGGAGATTTGGATAAGAGATATGACGATTTAAGGTACGTGATCCGGACCAGACAACAGTATGAATTTGCCAACCGGCTGCGCTGATTAGCGCAGTCCGTGCTGACTTAAATAACTGTTATGGTATTTTCCGGAATTGGTCACGTCTTCTCCGAACCAGTCCGGTGCGGTGAAGCGATCGGCTTCTTCTATGGAGTCAAATTCCACTTCTACGAGAGAAAGCGGAGCGAGATCTTTTTCAAAGATATCCAGTTCTGCAGTCAGATGATCGTTTAATGGAATCAGATAGCGGGTTTTTGCTATCAGAAGTCCGTCGATTTTTAAAAGCAGGTGTTCGTAGGCTTCTTTGGTGAGCGGTAGATTGTATTCTTCCCGCACCATAAGGCCTTCCCCTTTATAGGTGAGATAATAATCATCGTTGGAGCGGCGGATACGTACCACCGGTGCCGTACACAGGTATCCCTGTGCGATTTTTTTACTTTGATATTGTTCTAAGTGCTCAGGTAATGTTTTTACCAGATATTTTCGTTCGATTTCCATTTTATAGAATTCCTCATTTAAAATAAGTTAATAGTTTTTGTACAGCGATACTTTGTGGTTTTCCACTGTCTTCTACGAGTGTGATCTGACGTTCCGGGATTTCTTCTTCTAACAGAATCTCATACACTTCCCCGCGTTCTACAGCGGGTCTGGCAATTCCTTCCGGGCAGAAACCGATGCCGAGATTACTGCGCACCATAGGAAGAATCTGGTCTGTCGTGGCAACTTCCATATCCGGAGAAAAACGCATATGGTTTTCATAGAAAAAGCGGATATACAGATCACTTGTTCCAGTGCCGGAAATCAGAGAAACAAAGGAATAATCTTCGAGTTCTTTCAGAGAACGCTTCCGGCTGGCGATTGCTTTGTAAGCACTGCCTCCGATGAGGATATCATGATAGCTGCGCAGTGCGGTTTTACGCAAAGGTTTTCGGATTTCTAAAGGAGAAGTGACCATGGCGATATCAACCAGACCTTTTTCTAAGGCATCGATGGCCTGTGGGGTGGAATGATTGGAAATTTTCAGGCGCACATGTGGATAATCTTTGTGAAATTCCTGGATTTTATCCAAAAGATACAGACGCATGGCTGTTTCACTGATTCCGACGGTGATCTGTCCGCTTTCAAGGCTCTTGTTTTTGATAATTTCTTTTTCTCCATAGGTGAGCTGTTCAATTGCAATGGCAACGTGACGGAACAGGTGCTCGCCCTCGGTTGTCAGCTGAATCCCTTTGTGGGAACGGATCAGCAGTTTGCAGTCAAGCTCATTTTCCAGAATATTCATACAGCGGGTGATGTTGGGCTGGTTACTTCCGAGCATTTCTGCCGCGTTGGAAAAACTTTTATAACGGGCAACATAATAGAAAATGCGGTAATAATCTAAAGTCATGATATTCCCTCCTCATAAACTATCGAAAGTATAATACAAAAATGGCAGGTGAGTCAAATGGAAATCCTCCGATTGTGTGCTTGTCGTTTTTGTAAGAAATTGCTACAATAGATCATAGCAATTACCGAAAAGGAGAATGATAAATATGAGCAGACTTGGAATTTTTATTGCAGACGGATGTGAAGAAGTAGAAGCACTGACGGTTGTGGATATTGTGCGCCGTGCAAAACTTGAAATTGACATGATTTCCATCAACGGAACAAAGCAGGTGACCAGTTCCCGCAATGTGACATTTATGACAGACACGACAAAAGAGGAGGCTGACTTTTCCGCGTATGACGGGATCATTCTGCCGGGCGGTATGCCGGGAACGGTTCATCTGGGAGAAGATGATACGGTCAGTCAGGTGATCCGTGAGTTTGCAAAAGAAGGAAAACTTGTTGCGGCAATCTGCGCAGCACCGAGTGTGCTGGGACAGGCCGGAATTTTAAATGGGAAGAAAGCTGCGTGTCATCCGGGATTTGAAGAAAAACTGACCGGAGCAGAAGTATTCTTTTCCCCGGTAGTATGTGATGGAAATGTGATTACAAGCCGCGGCATGGGAACTGCCGTACCGTTTGGTCTTGCAGTTGCCCGTTATTTTACCGATGATGCAACCATAGAACATGTAAAAGCCGGACTTGTATACGCATAAACAGGTTCCAGAAATTGTCAGCTTTTTGTTCTCATAATTCCTCTGGTTCTGGTCACACTATACTCAGGCACATGAGAACAGCAAGTTGACCCCAAAAGCGACCTGCCTTCTTGTGTGCAGGCCGGCTTTTTTTTATGCAGGCATATAAAATACAGGAGGTGAAGAACTATGGCAGGTAACAACAATTCATCAAGCGGTACAAACCGTATGGCAGTACCGGAGGCAAAGGACGCAATGAAGCGTTTTAAGGAAGAGGTTGCAAGCGAGCTTGGAGTACCTTTAAAAGATGGATACAATGGGGATCTGACTTCCAAACAGGCAGGTTCTATTGGTGGAGAAATGGTCAAGAAGATGATCATGAAGCAGGAAGAACAGATGAAATAAGGACTTTCTGCCGGAAAACAAAACAGCGTATGGCTTTTTACAGGCCATACGCTGTTTTTATTATAGGAAATAAAAAAACACTTGGCAAATATGTGTTTCGTATGCTATAATGCTTAAATGACTGTGGTGGTCGTAGTATGCCTGTTTGTACCATCACGGAAAAATAGATCGTACATGGAATTGATATATATAAGGAGGAAACAATTAAGATGAGTGTACAGGTTGAAAATTTAGAGAAGAATATGGCGAAACTTACCATCGAGGTTTCAGCAGAGGATCTGGAGAAAGCACTTGAGTCAGCTTACCAGAAGCAGAAGAAGCAGATCAGTGTTCCGGGATTCCGTAAAGGAAAAGTTCCGAGAGCTATGATCGAGAAGATGTATGGAGTTGACGTATTCTATGAGGATGCAGCAAACGCTCTGATGCAGCAGAATTATGCAGCAGCTGTTGACGAAAGCGGAATTGATATTGTGTCACGTCCGACCGTTGACGTTGTACAGATTGAAAAGGGCAAGCCTTTTATTTTCACAGCTGAAGTTGCTGTAAAGCCTGAAGTTACACTTGGCAAATACATGGGAGTGACCGTTACAAAGATCGATACTTCTGTATCCGATGAAGAAGTAGACGAAGCTCTGGAAAAAGAACGCAATAACAATGCAAGAACCATCAATGTAACAGACAGACCGGTTGCACAGGGAGATACCGCTGTGATCGATTTTGAAGGATTTGTAGACGGTGTTGCATTTGAGGGCGGTAAGGGAGAAAATCATTCATTAGAGATCGGTTCCCACACCTTTATTGATACATTTGAGGATCAGCTGGTTGGAAAGAATGTTGGCGATGAAGTAGATGTAAATGTTACTTTCCCGGAGCAGTATCAGGCTGCTGATCTGGCAGGAAAGCCGGCTACATTCAAGGTTAAGATCAACGAGATCAAAGCAAAGGAACTTCCGGAGCTTGATGATGAGTTCGCAAAGGATGTATCTGAGTTTGATACATTAGCTGAGTACAAGGAAAGCTTAAAGAAAGACTTAGAGAAGAAGAAACAGGATGAAGCAAAGCGTACAAAGGAAGACGAAGCCATCCAGAAGATCATTGACAAGTCAAAGATGGAGATTCCGGAGGCAATGATCGATACACAGTGTGAGACAATGATCGAGGAATTCGCTCAGAGAATCGCACAGAGCGGTCTTTCCATGGATCAGTACTTACAGTTCTCCGGTCTTACCGTAGACGGATTAAAGGAGCAGGTTCGTCCGGAAGCTCTTACCCGTATCCAGAGCAGTCTTGTATTAGAGCAGATTGCAAAAGAGGAAAACATCGAAGTATCTGACGCAGATGTAGATGCAGAGATCGAGAAGATGGCAAAGAATTACGGTATGGAAGCTGATAAGCTCAAAGAGTACATGGGTGAAGGCGAGAAAGAATCCATGAAGAGAGAACTTGCCATCACAAAGGCAGTTGAACTGATCATGGACAACATCAAAGAAAGAGCAAAGGCTAAGACAAGGAAAGAAAAAGAAGCTGAGACAGCAGAGGCTTAATATCGAAAACTACGACAGAGAAGGACTGGTCTGGGAGAATACCAGACTGGTCTTTTGTTCATTGAGGTGCATCGCAGGATGCATGTAATAAATACAGGAGGCGATTTTTCTATGAGTTTAGTACCTTATGTCATTGAACAGACCAGCAGGGGCGAGAGAAATTATGATATTTATTCCCGTCTGTTAAAAGACAGAATTATCTTTTTAGGGGAAGAAGTAAATGAGACAACTGCAAGTCTGGTTGTTGCACAGCTTCTGTTTCTGGAATCCGAAGATCCAAACAAAGATATTCAGTTATATATCAATTCTCCGGGTGGAATGGTTACTGCAGGTATGGCGATTTATGATACCATGCAGTATATCAAATGTGATGTATCAACCATCTGTATCGGGCTTGCAGCAGCATGGGTGCATTTCTTCTGGCAGGTGGTACAAAGGGAAAACGTTTTGCACTCCCTAATTCAGAAATCATGATTCATCAGCCTTCCGGTGGTGCAAAAGGACAGGCAACAGAGATTCAGATTGCGGCAGAGAATATTTTAAAGACAAAGAAACGTTTGAATGAAATTCTTGCTGCAAACACCGGTAAGCCATATGAGACAATTGCAGCAGATACGGAACGTGACAATTATATGTCCGCGCAGGAAGCTGCAGATTACGGCTTGATCGATGGAGTGATCACGAATAGATAGTTATGTGGAAACCTCCGGTCATTGCCGGAGGTATTTTTCATTTATAGGAGTAAATAAATTATGGCAGGAAAGAATGATGGCAAAATCCGCTGCTCTTTTTGCGGAAAAACACAGGATCAGGTCGGAAGAATGATTTCAGGTCCAAATGGTGCATTTATCTGTGATGAGTGTGTAGATATCTGCGCAGAGATCATTGAGGAAGAGAATCTGGAAGAAAAAGCTCCGGCTTCTGCAAAGGAAGAAATCAATCTGATTAAACCGGAAGAAATGAAAGCGTTTCTGGACGATTATGTAATCGGGCAGGATCAGGCAAAAAAGGTACTTTCGGTTGCGGTATACAATCATTATAAGAGAGTGCTTGCAGATCAGGAAAATGATGTGGAACTTCAGAAAAGCAATATTCTGATGCTGGGACCGACCGGTTCCGGAAAGACGCTTCTGGCGCAGACACTTGCCCGTGTACTTAATGTACCGTTTGCAATTGCAGATGCTACGACACTGACAGAGGCCGGTTATGTGGGAGAGGATGTAGAGAACATTCTTTTGAAGCTGATTCAGGCTGCAGATTATGATGTGGAGCGTGCACAGCACGGCATTATCTATATTGACGAGATCGATAAGATCACAAAGAAATCGGAGAATGTATCCATCACGAGAGACGTATCCGGAGAGGGTGTTCAGCAGGCATTACTTAAGATTCTGGAAGGAACGGTTGCATCGGTTCCGCCACAGGGAGGACGTAAACATCCGCAGCAGGAACTGATTCCGATTGATACGACAAATATTCTGTTTATTTGCGGCGGAGCATTTGATGGTCTGGAGAAAATTGTAGAGGCACGTATGGACGCTTCTGCGATCGGATTTAATGCAGAGGTGAAGTCAAAGTCTGACATCAATGTGGGGGATGCATTTAAGCGTGCACTGCCACAGGATTTTGTGAAGTTTGGACTGATTCCGGAGTTTATCGGACGTGTGCCGATTACTGTATCTTTAGATTCGCTGGATCGCGACGCATTGATCCGTATTTTAAAAGAGCCAAAGAATTCTCTGATCAAACAGTATACCAGACTTCTGGAACTGGATGGGGTAGGATTGGAATTTGAGGACAGCGCAATCGAAGCAATTGCAGATAAGGCATTAGAGCGCAAAACCGGAGCGCGTGGACTGCGTGCCATCATGGAAGCGGTAATGCTGGATCTGATGTATCGTGTCCCATCGGATGATTCCATCAGCAAGTGTGTGTAGATAAAAAGATGGTGGAAAACAATCTTGCTTTAGATGGAGAAGAGATTCTTGGAATTGAGCAGGACCCGAAGAAAGAAGTAAAAGAAGAACTTGCTTCATAAAAAGACCGGATGCGTCTGGAAATATAGGAGCAGATACAAGTGGAAGATAAAATATTGACAATTCCGGCGGTGGCACTGCGGGGAATGACGATTTTGCCGGGCATGGTGCTCATTTTGATATCAGCAGGGACAAATCCCTGCGTGCTGTCGAGGAAGCCATGAAAGGAGACCAGAAGCTTTTTATCGTCACACAAAAAGATACAGAGAAAGAAGATCCTCAGGGAGAAGATCTGTATGAAGTGGGGCTTCTGGCTGTGGTTCGTCAGGTCGTAAAATTACAGAAAAATATTATGCGTGTACTGATCGAAGGAATCGGGCGCGCAGAGACATATGAATATACGCAGACAGACGATTATATGCAAGCGCGTGTGATCGTGTATGATCAGGAAGACGATGAACAGCTTCCGGAGCAGGCAAAGTCTGCAATGCTTTTGAGTGTGCAGGAAACGTTTGCAAAATATGCAAGAGTACATGGCAAAATCGGGCAGGATGTGATGCGCCAGGTTCAGGAAGAGACGGATCTTTTAAAACTTCTTGATTATGTGGGAAACAGCCTTGTAATCAGTTATAAAAAGAAACAGAAACTGTTAGAGGCTGTTACGCTGACAGCACGTTATGAGGCGGTGCTTTCTTCTTTGCTGCAGGAGACAGAGATTCTGGCTTTAAAGCGTGATTTCCAGAAAAAAGTGCAGGAACATGTGGATAAAAACCAGAAAGATTACCTGCTTCGGGAGCAGATGCAGGTAATCCGGGAAGAGCTGGGAGAATCCAATACAGAAACCGATGCACAGGAGTATGAAAAGAAACTGCAGGAACTTCAGGCTTCCGGGGAAGTGAAAGCAAGAATTCATAAGGAGATTGAGCGTTTTCAGGGAATTTCAGGAAATTCATCCGAGAGTACGGTAAGCCGTGGTTATATCGAAACCTTACTGGAACTTCCGTGGGATGCAGTATCGGAGGATAACAAAGACTTAAAGCATGCGCAGAAGATTCTGGATGAGGATCATTACGGTCTCGAAAAGGTAAAGGAACGTATTCTGGAATTTCTTGCAGTCCGTAATCTGACCGGAAAGGGAGAGAGCCCGATTATTTGTCTGGTGGGGCCTCCGGGAACTGGAAAAACCAGCATTGCGCGTTCGATTGCCCGTGCGCTGGATAAAAAATATGTTCGTATTTCACTCGGAGGTGTGCGGGATGAAGCGGAGATTCGCGGACACCGCAGAACCTATGTGGGAGCAATGCCGGGAAGAATCGTCAATGGACTGCGGATGGCGGGAGTCAAAAATCCACTGATGCTGCTGGATGAAATTGACAAGATGAGCAGCGATTATAAGGGAGATACAGCTTCTGCCATGCTGGAAGTGCTTGACTCGGAACAGAATCATAAATTCCGGGATCACTATGTAGAGCTTCCGGTGGATCTGTCCGAGGTACTGTTTATTGCAAGTGCCAATTCCATGCAGGATATTCCGGGACCGCTTCTGGATCGTATGGAAATTATAGAGGTCAGCAGTTATACGGAAAATGAAAAGTTCCATATTGCAAAGGATCATCTGCTGGCGAAACAGTTTGAAAAAAACGGAGTTGCAGAGGGCAAACTAAAGATTACGGACAAAGCGCTGCGAATGGTGATTTCTTCTTATACCAGAGAAGCAGGTGTACGTTCTCTCGAACGGCAGATCGGAGAAATCTGCCGCAAAGCAGCCCGCAGAATCTACGAGGGCGATGAGAAAATGATTCGTGTAACCGGCACAAATCTGGAAGATTTTCTCGGAAAACCGAAATATCGTCCGGAGAAGAAAAACAAAAAGAATGAAGTAGGCATTGTGCGCGGTCTGGCATGGACCAGTGTGGGTGGTGTAACTTTAGAGATTGAGGTGAATCTGATGCCGGGCAAGGGCAGTGTGGTGTTGACGGGAAAACTCGGAGACGTCATGAAAGAGTCTGCACAGACCGGAATCAGTTATATTCGGTCCATCAGTGAAGATTACCATATTGATCCGGAATTTTTCCAGAAACATGACATCCATATCCATGTTCCGGAAGGTGCGGTTCCAAAAGACGGACCGTCTGCCGGAATTACCATGCAACCGCAATTCTTTCTGCGGTCACCGGGAAGCCGGTACGGGCAGATGTTGCCATGACAGGGGAAATTACACTGCGCGGACGTGTACTTCCGATTGGCGGATTAAAAGAGAAATTGCTTGCGGCAAAGAATGCCGGAATGAAGACGGTCTGTATTCCAAAAGAGAATGAACAGGATCTTGCCGAAATTTCGGAAGAGATCGTTGGAGATATGGAGATCATACCGGTAGAACATATGGATCAGGTAATTAAGGCTGCATTTGTATAATGCAGCCCAAATTCTTTTTGCAGGAGAATAAATATGATTATCAAAAATGTGAATTTGGAGACAGTTTGTGGAATTACAAGTGCGATTCCGGACAACCTATTGGATGAAGTGGCTTTTGCCGGAAAATCCAATGTGGGAAAGTCATCGCTGATCAATGCGCTGATGAACCGGAAATCGCTTGCGCGTACTTCTTCCCAGCCGGGAAAAACGCAGACCATAAATTTTTACAATGTCAATGAGGCAATGTATCTGGTGGACTTGCGGGATACGGATACGCAAATGCAAATATTGAGATTAAGGCGAAATGGGGACAGATGATCGAAAATTATCTGCATACATCCAAACGGCTGAAAGCAGTTTTTCTTCTGATTGATATTCGTCATGAACCGTCGGAAAATGATCAGATGATGTATGAGTGGATGGTTCATCAGGGATTTGCGCCAATCATCATTGCAACAAAATCGGACAAATTAAAAAAGATGCAAATCCTGCAACATGTGCAAATGATAAAGGATATCCTGCAAGTAGAGCCGGGAACGATCGTTATTCCGTTTTCTGCGGAGTCAAAACAGGGCAGGGAAGAAATCTGGCAGATTGTAGAATCCGTTATTGAACTTCCGCAAGGGTACATCGAGCGGAAAATGCCAAAAGAGAGGCAAAACAAAAGCAGCCGGCACCGCAGGAACCGAAGAAAAAAGAGCGCTGGAAAAAGACAGACCGCCCGGTAGCCAAAAAGACACTTCGAAAAGAACAGAAAAAGAAAGTGAAAAAAAAGTAGAATGAAGAAAAAGTATTTGTATACGGCAATCATGCTTTTTGCCATTCTGGTGGCAGGAATGGGACTGACCGGATGGTACGTCAGCCAGACACAGGAACAGACGGATGGACAGGAACTGACGGTTGTGACTTCCTTTTATCCAATGTATATTGCGGCTGAGAATGTAATCGGGGATGCAGACGGAGTGCGTCTGGAAAATTTAAGTGAGCCGCAGACCGGCTGCCTGCATGATTTCCAGCTGACACCGGAAGATATGAAGTTACTCAGTACGGCGGATGTGTTTATCATCAATGGTGGTGGAATTGAAAGCTTTATGAAGGAAGTTGCAGAGGCTTACCCGAATCTGAAAATTATAGAAGCCTGTGAGAATATTTCTTTGCTCTCCGGGGAGGAGGACGATACACATCATCATGAGGGGGAAACAGAAGAAGAACATGCCCATGGGGATGTCAATGCCCACGCATGGATGAGCGTTTCTGCTTATGAGACACAGGTACAGACGATTGCCGATGGATTATCTGGAGCAGATCCGGAAAGAAGCAGTGCCTATCAGAATGGGGCAGAGGCATATCTGGAAAAACTGGACGGACTGAAAAAACGTCAGGAGAAATTAAAACAGGAAATTTCCGGTCAGTCGGTGATTCTGTTTCATGAAGCATATGCCTATGTCGCTGAGGACTATGGACTGCAGGTAAACTATCTGCTGGATCTCGATGAGGAACGGCAGGTCAGCGCAGGAGAAGTATCGGATGTGCTTTCTGCTGTCCGCAAGGGGCATGTAAAATACATTCTTGCAGAAGAACTGTATGGAAAGAGTATGGGAGATACGATCCGGAAAGAGTCCGATGCAAAGGTATTATATCTGGACCCGCTGAATCGCGGAACTTACGAAAAAGACAGTTATATTAACGGTATGAAAAAAAACATGGAGATACTTGAGGAGGCATTTTATGCGAAAGATCATTAGTCCGTGTGGATTTCACTGCATCAAGGTGAATCATCTGGGGGTGTGGTTCAGTGAGCAGGAAATCTTAAGAGATGTGAATCTTCATATGCACTGTGGATCGCTGAATGCGATTATCGGAAAAAACGGTGCCGGAAAATCGACATTGATCCGTGCCATGCTGGGGGACATCCCGCATACGGGAGATATTGAGTTTCGGGATACCAAAGACGGACGGATGCAGAATTTAAAAATCGGATATGTCCCGCAATCGATTAACATCGAAAAAAATACACCGGTCAGTGTCTATGACCTGCTGGCAAGCTATGAGTCGAGATATCCGGTGTTTCTGCCGAAAAACCGGAAATTATATGAAAAGATCAAAGCGCATCTGCGCATTTTTGAGGCAGAAGAACTGATCGACAAACAGGTTTGTAATCTGTCCGGAGGACAGCTGCAGAGAGTGCTTCTTGCACTGGCGGTGATGGATGAGCCGAATCTGCTGCTTTTGGATGAGCCGGTATCCGGAATTGACCAGAATGGCATGGAACTTTTTTTTAAAACGATGGATTATCTGAAAAAACATTATGATCTTGCGATTATTCTGATCTCACATGATCTGGATTACGTGGCAAGATATGCGGATCATGTAGTGCTTCTGGACAAGACGGTCCTCAGGCAGGGAACGGTAAAAGAAGTATACGAAAGTTCCGAATTTGAACGGATTTTTTCTGCGGGAAAAGAAGAAACATGGATAAAGGAGGATGAGACAAATGATTGATTGGACCTCCTGGATGGATTATGGTTTTATGAAGATGGCATTGGCCGCAATACTGATCATTACACCACTGTTTGGGCTGATGGGAACCATGATTGTCAATAAAAAAATGGCATATTTTTCGGATGCCCTGGGGCATTCCGCACTGACGGGAATTGCTGTAGGAGTGGTATGCGGAATTCCGGATACGAATATTTCCATGGTGATTTTTGCAGTTGTATTCGCGCTGCTGTTAAACAAAATCGGAAGCAGAAGTACCGTATCAACCGATACGATTATTTCGGTTTTTTCCTCCTGTTCGGTTGCGATTGGTCTGGCAATCCTGTCAAAAGGCGGAAATTTCAGTAAATATTCGAGTCTTTTAGTCGGGGATGTTCTGAGCATTACCAAAAAGGAAATCGGATATCTTGTTATTATTTTTATCGTTACGATTTTGTTCTGGATCACCTGTTTTAACTGGCTGAATGCCATCTGTATTCACCGGGCACTGGCAAAGAGCAAGCGGATTCCGGTACAACTGATGGATTATGTTTTTGCGGTACTTGTAGCACTGATTGTCATGCTTTCCATCAAGTGGGTAGGTATTCTGATCATCAATGCATTGCTGATCCTTCCGGCGGCATCGAGCAGAAATCTGTCGGTAAACATGCGGGAATACCATGTCTTTTCGATAATTTTTTCCGTTTTCTCGGGCGTCATGGGACTGATTTTGTCTTATTACACGAACGTTGCAACCGGCCCAATGATTGTAATTATCGCATCTGTGATCTATTTTGTGACTTATTTTTTTGGAAGAAAGTGGAAAGAATAACAGGGAGAATAGGATTTGACCGATTGTATTTTTTGTAGTACAATCGGTGTATACAAAATACTGAGGAAATACAAATGGATGAAATAACACTCAAAGCACTTGCAAAAATAAATCTGGGACTGGATGTGGTCCGGCGCAGGGAAGATGGATATCATGAAGTGCGCATGATCATGCAGACCATTCATCTGTACGATCTTCTGGAGATTCAAAAGATTCGGGAGCCGGGGATACAGATTGTTTCCAACCTCTCTTTTTTGCCGGTAAATGAAAATAATCTGGTCTATAAAGCGGCACGGCTGTTACAGGAAGAGTTTGCGCTTACAGATGGAATTTCCGTAAAACTGACAAAGAGAATTCCGGTAGCGGCGGGGATGGCAGGAGGAAGCACGGATGCTGCCGCCATGCTGTATGCATGAATCAGTTGTATGATCTGGGATTGTCCCGCAGGAACTGATGAAGCGTGGGGTACAGATCGGGGCAGATGTTCCTTACTGTCTTATGCGTGGAACGGCACTGGCAGAAGGAATCGGGGAAAAACTGACGCAGCTTCCGCCGATGATCAAATGTCCGGTGCTGATTGCAAAACCATCCATTTCGGTATCGACCAGATTTGTATATCAGAACCTGAAGCTGGATGAACAGACGAACCATCGGATATTGATGCACTGATGAAAGATATCCGGGAGAAAGATTTTGACGGTGTCTGTGCACATATGGGAAATGTACTGGAATCGGTTACGATACCAAACTATCCGGTAATTGCAGAGATCAAACAGCAGATGATGCGTTCGGGTGCCAAAGCTTCCATGATGAGCGGAAGCGGTCCTACCGTATTCGGTCTTTTTGAAGATGGAGAAACGGCAAAGCGTGCGCTGCGGGAAATGAAACGCTCCGGTCTTGCAAAACAGGTATATCTGACCACGATCTACAACAACAGGAGAAAGTAATAATTCACACAAACAGAAATGGAGACGATAACATGACAGATGATCTGACGCTCAATATGGACGCATATCTGCCACTGAGAGATGTTGTATTTAATACGTTAAGAGAGGCAATTTTAAAAGGAGATCTCAAACCGGGAGAGCGGCTTATGGAGTTACAGCTGGCAGCAAAGCTTGGGGTGAGCCGTACACCGATCCGTGAAGCCATCCGTATGCTCGAGCAGGAGGACTTGCTGTAACCATGCCACGCAAAGGGGCAGAGGTTGCAAAGATGACACTCAAAGATATGGAAGATGTTCTGGAAATCCGGGAGGCGCTGGATGAACTTGCCGTAAAGATTGCATGTGATAAGATTTCGGAGAAAGAGCTGCAAAAACTTTTAGAAGTCAAAGATCAGTTTGAAAACAGTACAAAGACCGGAGATGTGAAAATGATTGCCGAGATGGATGTAAAATTCCACGATGTTATTTTTGAATCAACGGGAAATCCGAAACTCGTGACGTTATTGAACAATCTGCGGGAGCAGATCTACCGATACCGTGTGGAATATATCAAAAATCCGGACAATTATCCGGTATTGATCGCAGAACATAATGCGATTGCGGAGGGCTTGAAAAACAGGGATAAAGAAGCGGCAACGCTTGCCATGCACAAGCATGTAAAAAACCAGGCAGTGGCAGTAAAAAGTGTAATCCAGTGTCAGGATGAAGCAGAAAATGAATAGTTTATGTAACAGATGGAAATAGTAAGGACAGATACCTTTTGGTGTCTGTCTTTTTTTAGGTATACAGGCACCTTATGGGATGAAAAGAGATAGGAATGTAAAAATGGAGCATACAAAAATTTCGACCGATATTGAGCAGAATATAAAACAGTTTCAACAGCTGTTTGCAGACAGTGCAGATATTAAAATGAAGGAAATGCGTCTGGGAAAAGGAAAAAGAAGACGCTGTTTTCTGGCATATATTGAGGTGGCAGTCAGCAATATGCTGCTGGAAACGACGGCTTTGGGGAGACTGCTGGCGGCATTATCGGAGCTGCCGGACAGAGACTTAAATCAGGTACTCAATGAGAATGCGATGGGGATTTCAGATGTGACACCGTACGATACCATAGAGGATGCAGCACAGGGGATGCTCACGGGGGATGCCATCCTTTTTGTGGATGGATACGGACATGCATTAAAGATTGCCGACAAAGGATATCCCGGTATGGGGGTGCAGGAGCCGGATTCGGAAAAAGTAATCCGCGGTTCGAAGGAGGGATTTACCGATTCCATCAAAACCAACACGGCTCTTATCCGTAAGCGTGTGCGATCAACACGGGTTAAAGTAGAAGAAGTACAGGAGGGGGTGCGTTCGCACACGGCAATTGACCTGGTGTATATGGCAGATCTGAAATATGAATCCGTGCTGCGGCAGATCCGGGAAAAAATTACAGAATATGAGATTGACGGGGTCATGGACAGCGGAATCTTAGAGCAGCTGGCGGAAAAGAAATGGTATTCACCGTTTCCACAGTTTCAGACGACACAGCGACCGGACCGGGCAGCACTTGCGGTGCTGGAGGGAAGGATCGTATTGTTATGCGACAATTCTCCGGTCGCTCTCATTTTGCCGACAGACCTGAATTCTTTTTTGAAGACGAGTGATGACTATTATAATCGGTTTGGTGTGGCAACGTTTGCACGGATCTTGCGTTACATGGCAGCTTTTTTTGCCATGACACTCCCCGGACTGTATCTGGCGGTGACAAATTTTCACACACAGATTCTGCCGACACCGCTTTTGTTATCCTTCTGGGAGGCACGGATCGGTGTGCCTTTTCCGGCGGCACTGGAGGTCATTCTCATGGAGATTTCTTTTGAACTGTTGCGGGAGGCGGGGGTCCGGCTGCCGGGGGCAATGGGAAATACGATCGGAATTGTCGGAGGTCTGATTATCGGGCAGGCAGCTGTGGATGCCAACCTTGTCAGTCCGATTGTGGTGATTGTGGTTGCGTTTACCGCGCTTTGTTCCTTTTCCATTCCGAATGAAGAATTTGCTTTTTCATTCCGGATATTGAAATTTTATGTGATTGTCCTGTCCGCATGGCTTGGATTTTTCGGATTTTTGATTGCACTGCTTACGGTGTTCATCCATCTGTCGCGGCTGGAAAGCTTTGGGATTCCGTATCTCATGCCGTTTGTGGGGGCAGATGTCAATGATTATCATGATGAACGCGACAGTATCTGGCGTGCACCACTGAAAAAATGGTGCGAAGACCCATTTATGCAAAACGCGGGGAGCGGATACGTCTGCGGAAAAAATAGGCTGAGTAAACGGTAACGGAGGAACGATATGTTTTCAAATAATAACCGGATATCAACGCGGCAGGTGTTCCGGCTGTTTGTGTTCGATTTTGTAGGGGAAAGTACGCTGATTCTGCCCTCACAGCTGGCAGCATTTGCGGGAAATGACGGTCTGGCATCCATTGTGCTGGGAGGTATCATGGGAAGCCTGTATCTGTGGTATCTTGCATATGTTTTAAAAAAGATGGAAACGGATCTGGTCACTTATATGGAACGGATTCTGCCGGCATGGATGAAAAAAATTTTTCTGGTGTTACTGCTGGTCTATTTTACCGGTATGGCAGGATACGGGGCATATATCTTTTCGGACGTGATACAAAAGGGGCTGATTGCAGGGGAGTCGTTTCCCCTGATTCTGATTCTGGTATTGCTGACGGCAGGGTATGCCGTGTGTGGCGGGATTGAAAGCCGTGCACGGGTGTATGAGATTTTGTTTGTCGTTTTGTTTGTACTTCTTGCAGGAATGCTTTTGATTGCGGCGGGGGATCTGGAGATGGAATATCTGTATGGCTTTTTTCAGGCAGATACCGGGTCGGTGATGAAAGGAAGTCTGGCAGTCTTTTTTTGTCTGATGCCATTGTTTCTGCTTGCATTTTTTCCCTCCTATGTGCAGAAAGCAAAATGGGGGAAGCTGGTGCATGCCGTGCATGCGGCAATGTGGTTTGCCATAGGTGTTCTTGCAGTTTTGTATGTGATCCTGCTGGGCAGTTTTGGAAGCCGTTCCCTAACGACCATGAAATATCCGGCAATTACGCTGATGAGCAGTATCCATCTGAGGGGAAGTTTTTTGAAGCGGCTGGATGCCTTTATGATCGCCATCTGGTTTTTTACGCTGTTTGCACTTGTGACTGTGTTTTTGTTTTATGCACAGGAACTGGTACAGAAACTGCGGAAAAAAGATACGCATAAAAAATGGTATCTCTGTGGGGTGATGGCTGCCGTTTTCGGGGTGGCAGAAATGCTCCACCAAAGCAGCCATGGGGAATGGTTCCGGGATTATCTGCTGTATATCGGAATCCCGTTGTTTTTGTTCCTGCCATTGTTTGTACTTTTGTGGGGAAAGGGGAAAAAACGGCATGAAGGGTAAAATAAAAAAATATGTTGCACTGGTATTGTCTGTGCAGCAGCTGCTTTGCGGATGCAGTGCCACAGAACTCGAAGACCGCTGTTTTCCAATGATGGCGGTTGTGGACGAAAAGGATGGACAGATTTCTTTTGGTTATGGATTTCCCAAGCTGAGCCAGAAGGATAATACGGATCTGGAAGAGGCGCGTGTGAATATCGCGCCTGTCACGGGAAAGACGATGGAAAGCTGTGTGCAGACCTATGATAGCCGGCTGGAAAAACTGGCAGACTGCAATCATATGAAAGTGCTTGTCTTCGGGGAAAATCTGATGGAGGATACCGGACGGTATGCGGATGTTCTTTCTTATCTGAAACAAACCGGACTTTTCCCAAGAAACATCTATGTATGTGTGGCGGAAGATCCATTGGCATTGTTTGAGACAGAAGAAGATCTGCCACAGGATCTGGGAAGTTATCTGGAACAGTATCTGCAGAATCAGGAATCAGCGGGATCAGGAAAACTGTTTAAGCTTGGCAGGCTGCTGGACGAGAAGGAAAACCATATCCTGCAGATTATGCTGCCATATCTGGAAACAGAAGACCATATCATCTTCTGGAAAACCATGTACCGCGTACCGGATGACAGGTTTTTGTATAAACAGGAAAAATAATGGAAATGCTCTTACTATCAGAGGAAAGAGAGTGTGGGAAAATGAAAAAGAAAAAAATCATGTTTATCATTTTATGTATGTTAACGGTTCTTGCTGCGGGAACTGCGCACGCAACAGAAAAGGAAAGGGTGGACCCACTGCAGCCGGCAATTGCAGAAAAAATACTGCGGTTTCATGTACTGGCAAACAGTGATGCCAAGGACGACCAGAATGTGAAACTAAAGGTCCGGGATGCGGTGGGGCATATGCTTGGGCAAAAACTAAAAAAGGTAACAGACCGGGCGCAAACCGAAAAAATGTGCAGGACCATATGGACGAAATTATAGAAACAGCGGAAAAAACACTGCACAAAAACGGCTATACATATGGTGTCAGGGCAAGGCTTGCCAATGTGGATTTCCCTGTGAAAACGTATGGGGATTATACGTTTCCGGCAGGAAAATACCGTGCATTGCAGATAACGCTGGGAAAAGGAGAAGGACATAACTGGTGGTGTGTGCTGTATCCGAATATGTGTTTTCAGGGATCGGTATATGAGGTTATGGATGAATCTTCCGGTGAGGAGCTGCGTGAAGTTTTGACACAGGAAGAATATGCAGATGTGTTTGATTCTGGAAAAATGCAGATCCGGTGGAAATTCCTTGATTATTTCCGTTAAACTGGTTATGATAATGAAGCACGCCAATGTGCGTTAAGATATCAAGGAAAAGAAGGAACTGGCTATGACAAAAGACGTATTATTGTCCATCAAGGGATTGCAGATCGGGGAAAACGAACAGAATGACACGATAGAAGTGATCTCCCCGGGAGATTATTATTTTCGGAATGGCAAGCATTTTTTTATGTACGAGGAGGTCATGGAAGGTCAGAAAGAATCGACCAGGAACATGATTAAAGTGCGTGATAATTATATGGAACTGACGAAAAAGGGTGCTGTCAACGTTCATATGATTTTTGAAAAAATAAAAAATATTTATCCTAATTGCGAATATGAAGAAATATCGAAAATATTAAAGATTAGGAATAACGAAATACATAACAATGGTAAAGGTAAAATTGTAGTAGTTAGTGGAGGAACATCTGATATACCTGTCGCAGACGAAGCTTACCATACGGCAAAATTTTTAGGCAATAATGTTGAAAGGGTTTA
>ENA-OQHY01000146-OQHY01000146.1-human-gut-metagenome-genome-assembly--contig:-NODE-146-length-40028-cov-5.357209_pt1 | contig 40028 bp, 42 predicted proteins | sample MGYA00242570_ERZ504733 | MGnify/ENA primary metagenome ERZ504733 (study PRJEB26092, sample SAMD00036219) | human gut metagenome | host: Homo sapiens | study: EMG produced TPA metagenomics assembly of... | reverse complement strand
GCTGTGTAAACCATAATGGCAATTAAGCTTAAAATAGTATCAACGAATAATAAAATTAAGTATTAACTGGGTCAACCAACTTTACAATTAAGACTGAAAGTAGTCAACTAAAAGCGTTAAACTACAAATTTTTTTATCAACACCTACAATGTAAACTCTTTTTCTGGCTTGTGGAACACCAAAATCTGAAGCGTCAAGAACTTTTACATATACATTGTAACCTGCAAGCTTCAGCTTCTTTACAATAGTAGTCAATGTGCGACCGTAAGTTGCACCGTCTTCAACACCACCATGTTTAACAAGCCCTTCAACATTCTCTAATATGAATCCCTTGGGTTTGTGCCCCAAAGCCGTAGATTCGTGTATGATTCTCTCTATCTCGAAAAACAATGTTCCTCTCGTGTCAAGAAAACCCAATCCGTTGCCAGCTGCACTGAATGGCTGACAAGGAAATCCTCCGAGGACAATGTCCAAGGAGTCATTAAACATTTGAGCCTTTACGTCATAAATGTTATAATCTACTTCTCGTCAGGGTATCTATGTTTTAGTGCTTCTATTGCTGCGGGTTTAATCTCCGCAGTAAGTAAACATTTTGTCTGAACACCAAGTTCTCTTGCGGCATTTTCAAAACCAATTCTAATGCCGCTCAAACCTGCAAATAAATCTATGAAGTTTAGCATATGTTATACTGCTTTTCTGTTATATACGTATCCATGTGCATTCGAGGAAGGTGGGATTTGGCTTGACTACAGCATCGTTTATCAATAGTTTCTTACTCTCAAACATTCTTGGGAATAAAGAAGAATACCCAATGTCAAACTTATGAGACTCCAAATATGAAGAAATGTGGAGTTTATAATCTTTGTCTATACCTATCAATCCTTCAATATACGCTTTTGCATATACAAGATTTAGCAGAAGTCCGTTTTCTGCTCTCATGGATTCTTCTTCATTCTGTGCTGATGGAATTATATGGCAAGCGACAAGTAATTCTGGTATTTTAATTCCAGATATTACGCAGTGTCCGTTATAATTTTTATTAACTATCTTCAAGAATGGATAATCGTTAATGTCTTTGACAAAATCTTCCCACTCGCCTATATGAACAAGATGCAAAGACTGTTCAGGGTTTCCTGCTTCAAGAATATTGATTCTCGCTTTTATAGCTTCTTCTCTGAGGTAAGCCAAATTCCCTTCAAATTCATCCCAAATAGGCTGGCATAATTTCATGGCTCCATCAAGACCTTTGACACCACGCTCCTTTAATTTAGGATCGCAATTTGCAAAGTTAGCTAATCGCATACCAATAGAACTTGGCGTGCGACCGACAAACTGTGCAAGTTTAATTATATCTGGATTGGTTTTGTTTATTCTACCAAACTCTATTCTATGATATAAGTCCAAGGCAAGAATGAACTCGTCTCGACTCCAGACTCTTTTTGTAGTTGACTTTTCTACCATGATGCAAGCAAACGTGAAGATAAATTAAGCGTTTTCTCTTCTAACTAACTCGTCAAGTGACACACCTAAAGTGTCAGCTATTCTGGTTGCCATATCAAGGCTTGGCTGACTTCTATTTGTACACCACTTTGAAACTGTTACTTGACCAATGTTGAGTTGTTCAGAAAGCCACTTGTTGGATTTCTTTTTTTCTGCAAGTATGACTTTTAGTCGATTCAAATCTTCTGTCATATCGATTATTGTATTTTTGAGTTACAAATATAGTAATTTTGATTGATAATAATTTCCACTTTGGATAATTATTTTCTTATAAATGAAAAAAAAGCAGAAAGCTTACGATTTTTGCCCTTTATTTGAATGAAAAACAGTTACATCACACCGCTAACAGGTACGTTCACGATGTCGTAGACGGGGAATTTCTCACAGCCAATAGTGAGGGTAACGAAAGCGTCGAAGTCGTCCTTTCATTGCAAAACGTTTTGTCTTTTTTCAAAAAACTATGTTCTTTATCTTTGCCTTAAAAAAGCAAGATATGAGCGATTTTTCATTTATTCCACCAACATCCGTTGTCACCATTCCCGGCGCACACGCCTCTGCAGCTTTCACTTCAAAGACATCTGAAGTCTTCAAGGAGGAGCATAACATCGCACCAATCATCATCAACGACAAGATGAAGTACATCCCGGGGGGAGGTGACAATCAGATGCCTTACAACATCATTGATCTCATCGAGTCTGACGAGACACTGAGCACTTGCCAGATGTTCAACGCTGAAGTCTGCTATGGCAGCGGACTTGTCTACAACACAGAGCAAGCCACCGAACAAGCGCAAGTGGATGACTTTATGCTGGACAACGACCTCGCAAGTTACTTCCTCGGCGTGTGCCAGGACTTCAAGCACTTCGGCTTTTGCGTCAGCGTGATCATCCTCAAAGAGGATGCCAGTCGCATTGTCCGCATCGTGCGCAAACAGGCGTGCTATAGTACCACATCGAGATTGCCAACTCCTTTTGGAACAATATCTTCAAGGTCGAGGGCATCACGGAGCGTGTCAAGCAGCAGGAACGTGTCAACAAGGAGAAGGACAACATCATCAACTTCCTTACTGGCATGGAAAATAGTGGAAAAGTGCTCTTCTCCACATTCTATGTTTCACCCAACGGTGAGGAGCAGCACGACGTGGTAATCAACAAGATTGAGACGGATAAGGATGGTGGCGACTGGGCGACAGACATCATCGAGGCGGTAAATATGATGTGCTTCACGATGCGAGTCCACTCCAACCTCGTAGGCTCGGTGCCAGGCAAGTCGCAGACCAATAACTCCGGCAGCGACAAGCGAGAGCTTTACACCATCGCCCAGGCTTTACAGAAGCCTTACCACGACCTTCTCTTTTCCGTTCACCGACTGATCATCCGCTTCAACAAGTGGACTGCGGTCAAGCCGGACTGCCCATCATCCAGCTCACCACGCTCGATGAAAATAAGAACGCAAAGCAAGTTTCACTCAACAAACCCAAAGACAATGAGCAATCTGATAAATGACAATGACACTCTAAAGAAGTAAGTCCCAACACCCTCAAAGCGGTTGCTGGGGAACTCTCTCTTTTCGACAAGATACAGTATCACCTCTTACAGGCTGAGCAATGGCTTACCGACACTTTCGTTTCGTCCGACACGATGAGTCGCATCCGCTCATACTCTGACAGCACACCGCTCCTGCATTACTGCCGTATCATCACGGCTGCAGAGGCGATGCTGCACGCTGTGCCACAGCTCGACCTCATACTTACGCCTAACGGAGTTTTCAGTCCCGAACTCATGGACATGCTTCGCACGGCCAACGCTCTCAACAAGTGGAATATGACTCTCGACACCGTCCAATACAAGCGGATGTATCAGCGTATCTCTGCCATCGAGTTCTCTATCCTCCGCATCGGTGAATACCCGATACCAAGCATCATCGACATCGTGAACAGCATACGTTTAGCCAAGGGCAACGTATTCGCTGAATGGAAACAGTCTGACACCGCCAAACTCTTTGAAGACCATGGTTATAAAAATAAAAAGGAGTCAAGTGGTGATGTGACCCCGAAAAGTTGCATTTTTATGTAATATTCAAAGAAGTTGTGCGTTTTATAATAAAAGCCATAAAATATATAACAAATGAAAAAAAGAACTATTTGCAACCATGTTGCTTTTTACTTGCATCTTATCATTAACTTCATGCAGCAAAGACGATGGTGATTGGGATGCCATGAAATGGGAAAAGAACAATTATGAAGAAGCACTGACACCAAGTTTTGGCAAGGCTATTGGCGTGCCAACTTGGCGGTACATATACTTTCAAATGCAATAATTACAAGAATTTTTGGATTGAATACGTTAATGAGTCGGTGGGTGATAAAACCATTAAAAACGTTCCTTCGTATGATGACAAACCTTATTCCGAAGTTAAAGGCAGCTATACATCTTCAAAGGTGGAAGGAAATACGCTCACTGTTACATTTGCGCCAAACGAAACACAGGATGGACGTTATGTTCGTGTAGCAGTTTCTGCAGGTGATATTTTTGATAAAATCATATTTGTGCAGAAACCAGAATAAACAACTTGTCTTTTCCCCCATACAAATGCTTCCGTACTTTCGCAGTATGGAAGCATTTTTCAATTTATCCCTACCCAACTCGTGGGCGGACTTGTCCGACCCGCAACTCCTCTTCCTTCTTCTGCATGACCTCCTCGCCATAGAAGTGAAGATTGAAATTGTCCATGGTCATTTCCTCGTCAAGGACATCCATAGCCGTTACAATCTTCTTACACTTGCGGAGTAGCTGCGTCACCTCTTCTGATGCAGCCAATGTTTCTTGTACCGCAAGCTCTCAAAATGTGTAACGCACATTTTGCGTAACGTGTAACGCAATGTGTAACGCATTTTTGGCTCATCGTGTCACATTATGTCCTCTTCTGTACTCTTAGCGGAATTCCACCGTGATGTTAGACAATAATGTTAACCTCTAAATAACCTAATATAGAAAATAGATTTTCTACTGAAAATCAGGCTATTATACACGAAAAGAGGACTTTACGTTATGTAAAAGTCCTCTTTCTTTCAATTTGAATTTTCGTTCCTTGGTGATCCGCATGGGGTCACAAAGTGATTCCGTTGGGGTTCGAACCCAAGACCCACAGCTTAGAAGGCTGTTGCTCTAATCCAACTGAGCTACGGAACCTCCAAATCGACTGCAAAGGTAATATTTTTTTTTCAAACACAATGCTTTTTTGTAATATTTTATTGGGTTTCATATAAAAGTTTATGATTTTGGGTTTGCAGATTGTGTGTCACACATATATTTAATAAAAAGACGCTGATTTGTCGGATATATTTTTTAAATTTGCAAAAAGAAATCTTAAATCTTATTTATCACAATGAGTCATTTTCAACATTCTCTTAATGACGATAGCGACTATAAGCGCGAAGAAATAATTCGTAAAATAGAACATGCTATAGAGCATATGACGCTAAAAGAACTTGAGGCTTTATCCTACGATATGTTCACAAAGGGATATTTCGATAACTTTTAATTTAATCACAGATAAAAAACTATTTATATAAAATGGCAACAGTAGACGACAAGAAAATTATTTTCTCTATGGTTGGGGTGTCGAAGATCATCCCGCAGAATCGTAAACAGATATTGAAGGACATTTATCTCTCGTTCTTCTATGGTGCAAAAATAGGTATCATCGGTTTGAATGGTGCAGGTAAGTCGACATTGATGAAGATTATAGCCGGACTGGACCAACCTACTCAGGGCGAAGTGGTGTGGAGTCCGGGCTACTCGGTCGGTTATCTGCCGCAAGACCCACCGCTGAATGAGGCGAAGACGGTGAAGGAGAACGTTATGGAGGGGGTGCAGCAGGCGTATGATGCTCTGAAGGAGTATGAGGAGATAAACGAGAAGTTTGGCCTGGAGGAGTACTATGGTGATCCGGAGAAGATGGACAAGCTGATGCAGCGCCAGTCGGAGGTGCAGGACATCATTGACGCGACGGACGCATGGAACATGGACTCGAAGCTGGACCGCGCGATGGCTGCGCTGCGTTGCCCGAAGGCGACTTGCCGGTTACGCATCTCTCGGGTGGCGAGCGTCGCCGTGTGGCTCTGTGCCGTCTGCTGCTGCAGAAGCCGGATGTGCTGTTGCTGGATGAGCCGACGAACCATTTGGATGCGGAGAGCATCGACTGGTTGGAGCAGCACTTGCAGCAGTATGAGGGTACGGTTATCGCTGTGACTCACGACCGCTACTTCTTGGATGATGTGAGCGAATGGATTTTGGAGTTGGACCGTGGTGAGGGTATTCCTTGGCATGGCAACTACTCGTCGTGGTTGGAGCAGAAGACTACGAGAATGATGCAGGAGGAGAAGCAGGCTTCGAAGCGTCGCAAGGCATTGGAGCGTGAGTTGGAATGGGCACACATGGCTCCGAAGGCTCGTCAGGCTAAGGGCAAGGCTCGTCTGAATGCTTACGAGCAGATGCTCGGTGAGGAACAGAAGGAACGTGAGGAGAAGCTGGAGATATTCATCCCGAACGGTCCGCGTCTTGGCAACAAGGTGATTGAGGCGCAGCATGTGAAGAAGGCTTTCGGCGAGAAGGTGCTGTTCAAGGACTTGAACTTCATGCTTCCGCCTAACGGCATCGTGGGTGTTATCGGTCCGAATGGTGCGGGCAAGACTACGCTTTTCCGCATGATTATGGGATTGGAACATGCTGACGGCGGTACGTTTGAGGTTGGAGAGACTGTTAAGTTGGCTTACGTGGATCAGCAGCATAAGGATATTGACCCGAAGAAGTCGGTGTACGAGACTATTTCGCAGGGTAACGAGACGATACGTATGGGTGGCAGGGATGTGAATGCGCGTGCCTACATCTCGCGTTTCAACTTTGCGGGAACGGACCAGAGCAAACTCTGCGAGACTCTTTCGGGCGGTGAGCGCAACCGTCTGCAGCTGGCGTTGGCACTGAAGCAGGAGGGCAATGTGCTGTTGCTCGACGAGCCGACTAATGATATCGACGTGAACACGCTGCGTGCTCTGGAGGAGGGTCTTGAGGGTTTCGCTGGTTGTGCTGTAGTGATTAGCCACGACCGTTGGTTCCTTGACCGTATATGTACGCACATTCTTGCTTTTGAGGGTGACGGCGAGGTGTTCTTCTTTGAGGGAAGTTATTCGGACTACGAGATCAACAAGGCTCGCAGACTCGGAAATGAAGAAATAAAGAAGGGTCGCTACAGAAAATTGATGGAGGACTAACCCATTTATAATACGCCACAATGTTTCTGAAAGAATTACTTCTATATGACCAGAGCCGAACAGAACGCACTTTTATATGCTTATGCTCTTTAGCGTTGGTTGCAATCATCTTCTTTGGTGCGGTGTCGCTAACTGATGACACCAGCAACAAGATTGAGGAGAGAAAGGAGACTGCCACGGTAAAGGACGAAAGCCATGAGAATGCTGACGGGCAAGGTTATGCTGTGGAAGAGACGAACAAAGGGTCGAAGTTGTTTTACTTCGACCCGAACACTGCGGACAGTACGCAACTTCTTCAATTGGGGTTGCGTCCTTGGCAGGTTCGCAATATATATAAGTACAGGGCGAGGGGCGGTGTGTATCAATGCAAGGAGGACTTTGCATATGTCTATGGACTGACTGTTAAGGACTACAAGCGTTTGGAGCCGTATATACGTATCGGTGCGGACTACTTGCCTGCGAGTTCGCTGGCAGAAGTAAGAAACCGCAAACGAGGATACGAACGCAGCAGCCGATACGCATCGGATAATGGCGAAAACTCACCGAACGTGGAACGTAAAGCTATACACCTAAAATACGCATTGGAGAACACATTGAGATAAATGGTGCTGATACTACGGAACTGATGAAGATACCGGGTATCGGCAGCTATTACTCGCGACAAATTGTAAGGTACCGCAACCAATTGGGCGGTTTTGTAAGTAAGGAGCAGTTGCTGGAAATAGAAGGTTTCCCAGAGGATGCTGTCAAATACATCAGTATTGACGAGAGTTGCATCCGTAGATTGCGCATAAACCAATTGACGCTGTCACAACTTAAGCGACATCCGTACTTGAATTATTATCAGGCTCGCGCTATAAGCGACTACAGACGTTTACGCGGAAATATCCGTTCAATATCGGAGCTGAAACTGATGAAAGAATTCTCAAGCCATGACATTGAACGGATAGGTCCGTACATTGAGTATTAAAGCGTTGTGCTTTGAACGTTGCGGTAAGACAGGGCTGCACCAATGGCTGTGCAGAATTCGGAATAGCGCGGTATGCGGAACTTTACACCGTACAGACGTTCGGTTGCGGGGAAGACATGGCGCACCTGCGGAAGAAGCGTAAGATTGCCTATCATCACAAACTCCTTTATGCCGCTGCCCAACGACGAGAGAATCGTTGCGCTACAAATTGACTGCAGCACCATCCAGATTAGTCCGAGGGCTATGTCTTCGCGAGAGGCATTCATCTTGGCGTTGCCGAACAATGAGGCAATGGCATCCATCGGAAGCCCCTGCAGAGGGTTTGTGCAGATATCCTTGATGAGCACATTGATATGCGAGAGATCGCCCTCTTCTGCCAACGCTGCCACCTGTTTTATATCGTCGGTCTTCAGGAGCAGGCGCGACAAGCCCTGCAACGTACCGCCGCCGATACCGATACCGCCGATATGCTTGATGTCGTCGCCGTCGCACTTCACAATGGATGTGCCGGTGCCAAGGCTGACAACGAGCATACGGTCGAGATGGGTTTCGTAGCGAGCCCCCAAACCATCGGCGAGAAATTCTTCAGCCTTGTCTGTCGGCAGCCCGTACACCGGCTCGTTGATGTATGCGCTGCCTACACCGGTAAGCATCACTTTCTCTACATCATGCAACTGGATGTGGTTGTCGTGCAGGTATTTTCCGAATGCGCCATAAAGCGAGGTGACGGGATCGGTAGCACGTATTCGGATTGGGGACACGACATCGCCTTCCTCGTTGATACCTACGATTTTTGTAGTGCTAATGCCTACGTCTATACCTATTACTATTTTCATATTCTGAATGTATGGTTTCTACATTATTACTCTAACATACTGAGGAACGTATCCTCGTCTATTATCTGCACGCCCAGTTTTTCGGCTTTCTGCAGTTTCGACGGTCCCATATTCTCGCCTGCAAGAATGAAGGAAGTCTTGCCACTGATGGAGCCGACGTTCTTGCCTCCGTTCTGCTCTATCATAGCCTTGTACTCATCGCGACTGTGCTTGGAGAAGACACCGCTGATAACTATGCTCTTACCTTCGAGTTTGTTCGTTGCGCTTGCTATCTGTTCAGAAGAAAGCTGCATCTGCAGACCATAGTCGCGCAAACGGTTGACAATCGCCATGTTTGCAGGATTGTGGAAGTAAGCCACAATGCTCTTGGCTATCACCTCTCCCACTCCATCGACCTCCATCAGCTGCTGCAACGAAGCGTTCTGCAATGCTTCCATCGTTTTGAAATGGCGAGCCAGCTGGCGTGCGGATGTCTCGCCAACAAAACGTATACCGAGAGCGAAGACAACGCGCTCGAAGGGCACTTGCTTGGAAGCCTCTATGCTTGATACTATCTTGCGTGCCGAACGCTCGCGATTACCGCTGCCATTAATATCCTGCACTTGTATGCAATACAGGTCGGCTATGTTATGTATTAGTCCACGACGATAGTAGTCGTCAACTGTTTCGGGACCTAACGAGTCGATATTCATTGCTTTGCGAGCAATGAAGTGCTCTATGCGTCCTTTTATCTGCGGCGGACATCCCGTGTCGTTCGGACAATAATACGCAGCCTCCCCTTCGTAACGCACAAGCGGAGTGCCGCACTCAGGACAGCAATCGACAAACTCTACCGGCTGTGCTTCAGCAGAGCGTTTCGTCACATCAACGCCTACAATCTTGGGGATAATCTCGCCCCCCTTCTCAACATATACATAGTCGCCGATGTGCAAACCGAGATTCTTTATGAAATCTTCATTGTTAAGCGTGGCACGCTTGACCATTGTACCGGCAAGTCGCACTGCATCCATGTTAGCCACCGGTGTTACGGCTCCGGTGCGTCCCACTTGGAACGACACGCTTTCCAGACGTGTAACCGCCTGTTCTGCCTTAAACTTATAAGCGATAGCCCAACGTGGCGACTTTGCCGTGTATCCCAAGTGCTGCTGCTGACGAATAGAGTTCACCTTTAGTACTATTCCGTCTGTTGCCACGGGTAAGTTCTTGCGTTCTGCATCCCAGTAATTAATAAAGTCGTAGATCTCCTGAAGAGTCTTTACCTTACGCATACCCTGTGAGATTTTAAATCCCCACTTCGCAGCCTCAGCCAGGTTCTCGTAGTGTCCGTCGGAAGGTAGAGTTTCGCCAAGCAGATAGTAGAGGTAGCAATCAAGATGACGGTCGGCCACAAGGCGTGGATCCTGACTCTTTAATGTGCCACTTGCTGCATTACGCGGATTGGCAAACAATGGTTCTTCTGCTGCCTCACGTTTTGCATTCAGATCGTCGAATACGCTCCACGGCATAAGTATCTCGCCACGAATTTCAAACGCCTCCGGGTATGCAACGTTCTCATTGAGCACAAGCGGTATGCAACGGATAGTCTTCACATTGGTTGTCACGTCATCGCCATACACTCCATCGCCACGTGTGACACCACGGACAAGACGTCCGTTCTCGTATGTGAGCGATATCGACAATCCGTCGTACTTCATCTCGCAGCATACCTCGAACTCCTCGCCTTCAAGTCCACGCCTAACCGACTCGTACCAATCCTGCACATCCTGCTCATTGTATGTATTAGCCAATGAGAGCATCGGATATTTATGTTCGACCTGCGCGAAGCCCTGTGTAAGGTCGCTACCCACACGTTGTGTCGGCGAATTGGAGTCGTAGAGTTCCGGATGTTTTTCTTCAAGCCGCTGCAATTCATGCATCAAATCGTCGAACTCACGGTCGGTGACCGTGGGCATATTCAGCACATAATAGTTGTGGTTATATTCATGCAGCAACTGACGTAGCTGTTTAATACGTTCTGTTTCGATCATAACGAGTAGCTTTTTCTTGATATTACATATAATATTATTGGTACACCCAAGAATGGTGTCACCGCATTCAGCGGCAGTATTCCGCCATTGCTTGGCAGTACGCATACGAAATTGCACAGTAAGGCGACCAAGGCACCAATAAGGATTGTGGTTGGCATAATAAGCCGGAAATCGTCTGTACGTAACAATAAGCGAGCCAGATGCGGAACAGCCAAGCCAATGAAGCTATCGGCCCGCAGAAAGATGTTGACAAGGCGGTCATTATTCCTGTCAGCAACAGTATCGTCGTCCGCAAACGCTTTATGTTTACTCCTAAATTCTCTGCATATCTACTTCCAATAAGCATCAGATTCAAGGGCTTCACAAGTAGGGATGAGACAACGATGCAAATCATGGAAACAGCAGCATATAATGCAACATCGTTTCGGATACGCCCGAGAAATTGCCCATTCCCCATTGGACGTAAGCTCTTATTCCATCAGCCGACGCAAAAAAGTTCAAGAGCATAACCACAGATGACGTGACATAACCGAGCATAACGCCAGCTACCAAAAGCAAGGCGTTATTACGAATAACACTTGAAAGAAAAAGCATTATAAACGTGACAGCCAATGCGCCAGAAAGAGCTGCAGCAAACACTGCAGCGAACCCTCCAAACGACAAACCGCCTATATACAAGCCTCCACCGAACAACAGCATAACGCAAGCCACGCCCAATCCGGCTCCACTGCTTATGCCAAGAATAGAAGCGTCGGCAAGCGGATTGCGGAATATAGCTTGCAACATCAGACCACATACCGACAACACGCTACCCGTAAGCAACGCCGTAAGAGCCTGCGGAAAGCGATAGCTCATAACTATGTACTGCCATGAGACGTTGGAAGCAATGTCTCCTTTTAATATTCCTAACACTTCGGATGCTGGTATTTTAACTGCTCCGTAAAAGATATTAACAAGAAAGATTGCTAACAACACTATGCATAGCGTAGGAAATATGATAACCTTGTGTGTCAAACCACGTTAATGTTCGTACAGCAAAATGCTGTGAGTTATATTTTCAGAGTTTTCAGTATCTCTGTCATCTTCTGAAGAGTTGTGATACGTGTCGGAACAAGCGGTAGACGCAACACGTTCTCTATAAATCCCATTTCATGCAGCAGTGCTTTCACACCTGCCGGATTTCCATCAATGAAGAGCAACGAGTACAACTCGGTGAAACGATGATGTATTGTGCGTGCTGCCTCATACTCACCGTTAAACTCTAAGCGAATCATACGCGACACTTCCTTGGGCAAGGCATTGCCTATAACGGATATGCTACCGGCAGCCCCACTCGCCACCATAGAGAACGTGAGAGCATCGTCACCGCTAATCACGTCGAAACGAGCCGGCTTGTTCTTTATAATCTCGTCAACTTGCTCCAAGCTGCCGCTGGCTTCCTTGATTGCAATGATATTCTCACAATCGTTAGCCAAACGAACTGTAGTATCTGCCTTAAGGTTCACACCTGTACGTCCAGGTACATTATAAAGAACAACCGGCAGCGGACTTGCCTCTGCTATTGCCTTGAAATGCTGGTAAAGACCTTCCTGCGAGGGCTTGTTATAATACGGACAAACACTCAACACACCATCTATGCCACGCCAATCACTATTCTTCAGTTCGTCAACAATAGCCTTTGTATTGTTGCCACCACATCCCATAAGTATTGGCAAACGTCCGCGGTTGATGTCAATCACATGTTTTTTCACCTCTTCCTTTTCATATGCCGACAAGCAAGGAGCCTCACTCGTCGTGGCAAGGATACAGAGGAAGTCTGCGCCATTATCAATCAGATGTTCCACTAAACAGGTCAACGATTTAAAATCAACACTACCATCTGAGGTGAATGGCGTTATAAGTGCTACACCAAGTCCTTTAAATATATTTCGTGCCATAGATATTGTCTTGTTATATTACGATTTGCCTACAAAGTTAACACTTTATATTGGATTGCCGAATAATGTAATTACTAAAAAACGTAAATTCAATTAATGCGAACCTATATACAAGAATAGCATTCCGAGTATAACAAACAGCATATCAACCAACTTGCTTGTAAGATTCTTCTCCTTAAAGAGCATCGCACCACAGAAGAAGCTCACTACCACACTGCCTCGACGCACCATTGACACGATAGATATCATTGCACCCGGCAAGCTCAAAGCGTAGAAATAGACAAAGTCGGCAATACTTAGGAACACACTTATCAGAATGATGCTCCAACGCCACTTGAAAGGAGTAGTTTTCTTGCGTGTCGGATACCATATAGCAAACATCGTAACCCCCATCAAGCACAACTGATAGATATTGTACCAACTCTGCACCACCATTCTGCTTAAGCCGACTCCTCCATTCGCAGGCGGAGCCATGAGGTACTTGTCGTACAAACCGCTCACGGCACCGAGTATGGCTGCTGCAACAAGAAAGAATATCCAACGGTTATGCGAGAAATTAACACCTTCTTTCTTACCGCTTCTGCTCAACAGAAAGAATGAAACAATCGCCAAGAGCACACCAATCCACTGCCATACGTTCAAACGCTCGCCAAAGACGAGCATCGCACCCACAAGCACCATAACCGGGCGCGTTGCATTGATCGGTCCAACGATGGTTATCGGCAAGTGTTTCATTGCAAAATAGCCAAACACCCACGATGACAACACTATACACGCTTTCAGAATAATATATTTATGTTCTGCCCAAGTGCTCGGCTCTACATAAAAAGCAGTACCGTCAAGCACATTTGTTCCTAACGAGAGAACAATGAACGGAATGAATATAAGCGAACAGATTAAGGTGTTCAAAAACAGCACTGGGAGAACAGCATTATCAAGCAATGCCTTCTTCTTGCATACATCATAGAAGCCCAGCAGTGCTGCTGAGCAAAATGCCAATATTAGCCACATAAGAAAAGGAAAAATGTTGTAGGGGTGAGATATTAGAATTCTAAATATTAATACTTTACATTCTCCAGGAACAATGCGTTACCGGGCATACTCTCACCTGCCGACGAGCGATTGCCACTGGCAACAACCTCGCGGAACTGCTCAAGCGTGAGCCGATGGCGACCCACTTCTATAAGTGTGCCTACTACGGCACGTACCATATTGCGCAAGAAGCGATTGGCAGATATGCGGAAATGCCAAGCATTCTCACCATCGCGCACCCATACGGCTTCAGACACATCACAAAGAGTGGTCTTCACATCGCTATGAGCCTTGCAGAACGACCCAAAATCCTCCACTTCAAGTAAATAGCCAGCTGCCTTGTTCATCAAATCGAAGTCGAGATCATAGTGCATCTCGCAAGAATACTTTCGCAAGAACGGATTTTTCGAAGTATGTATGTAATAATGGTATGTACGGAGCGTAGCACTGAAGCGTGCGTGCATGTCACTGGCAACGGGGAATACCGAGCGGACGGCAATATCGCGTGGCAACAAGCGGTTCAACTTGTACACCAGCTGGATACAATCAACTTCAGTGTCGGTCTCAAAATGTGCCGTCATCCGACGTGCGTGTACGCCGGTATCTGTACGTCCTGCACCTACAACGCTTATCGACTGACGCAATATTGTGGACAAGGCTTTCTGCAATTCTTCCTGCACCGAATTGCCATTGGGCTGTATCTGCCAGCCGTGATAGTCGGTTCCGTCGTATGCAAACTCTACAAAATATCTACCCATCACTTCTTTTTACTATTCTTTTCCTTTACTTTACAGTTTTTATTTCTTCTGTGGTTTTGCCTTTCTAAAGCATTGTCTATGGAACTTTCGCTCTGCCTTCAATATCTTAAATACTTTCGTGGCTGGTAAAATGGTCAGAAAACGCTCATGATAGTTTTTCTGAAGGACCTTCAACTCTACCTCATTCTTGTCGCGTTTACGTATTGCCTCTGCACAAGCCTTCGCGTCCTTGGTATCCACTTTTCTAAAGCAACGCTCTTTCCTAAAATACGCCAACTGTTTCTTACGCATTTCGCGATAAACAGGAAAGAACTCGGAAGCTTCAGCGGGGGTTAGTTCCACTTCGGAAGCTATGAATTTTTCCAGATCAGCTTCAAATTTTACGGGGTCGAATGCTCGCTTTTTCTGCGCATTGACTGGTTGGCTACAAAACACAGCTATAGCAAAAAACACAAACACGCTACGTACATTCTTACAAAAAAGTGCTATCATTGTATCTATATCTTTAAAATCGGTTACTATAATGATTTTAATTATTTGCTAAAAACGAATATATATCGTCATTATCGAGCATTGTATAATCGGCATATTCATCGTCAGAGAAGCATCATCGACCGTAGCATATCCGGCAACAGCCACATGTGTATCGGCAACGTCTGTCGTTTTTAAGCCCCAATAGGTAGCAAGCCCAACAATAACCACACCCACCAAACATGCCGCAGCCACATAACCTCGCCAACGCTTCCAAAGAGGAATTGCTTTTGTGGTAGTGGTAGTTGTAGCATGTTGCATAAGTCCTGTGCGCAGACTATCGAAATAGCCGTCGGGCACAGTAAACGGGTTCTGCTTACCGTAACAATCATATATATACTGTTCTTCTTTTTCCATAGCATCTTTGTTTTGATATTATGACGCAGCGCAGAGCTTTTGGTTTAAAACCTGTAAAGGAAAAATATTGATTTTAACAATATGAGGCTGCAGCTTCCACGTCGTAGAAACCACAGCCTCTTATATTCAACAGTTATATTCCTCCGGAATTACATTCCGAGGTTGATTGTACGCGAAAGCACGTCAAGCTGCTGCTCGCGTGTGAGCTTCACGAAGTTCACAGCATAACCGCTGACGCGGATGGTGAGCTGCGGATACTTCTCCGGATGCTCCATTGCGTCGAGCAAGAGATCGCGATCGAACACGTTCACATTGATGTGCTGTCCACCGGTCGGTGTGAAGTAGCCATCGAGCAAGTGGGTGAGGTTCTCTGCCTGCATTTCCTTTGTTTTGCCGAGAGCTGACGGAGCGACTGCGAATGTGTAAGAAATGCCATCGCGCGAGTGCTGGAACGGCAACTTAGCAACAGAAGCGAGAGCTGCCACAGCGCCCTTGATATCGCGTGCGTTCATCGGGTTTGCACCCGGAGCGAACGGAACGCCCTTCTCACGACCATCGGGTGTAGCACCAGTATTACGTCCGTACACAACGTTCGATGTGATAGTGAGCAAGCTCTGTGTCGGAATAGCATCGCGGTATGTACGATGCTGACGCAGATACTCCATGAATGTCTCTGTGAGCGACACTGCTATCTCGTCTGTCTCGTCGCAGTTGTTACCGAATGGTACATACTCGCCCTCCTCTATCTTATAGTCGACAGCAAGACCGCTCTCGTCGCGGATGATGCGGATGCGGCAGTTCTTCATTGCAGCAATAGAGTCGGCAACGATAGACAGACCTGCGATACCTGTAGCACGTGTGCGCTCTACGTCACCATCGTGAAGCGACATCTCGAAAGCTTCGTAGTCGTACTTGTCGTGCATGTAGTGGATGATCTTCAGAGCATTGACGTAAGTCTTTGCCAACCAACGCATCATCTGCTCAAATTTAGGCATGAATTCCTCATATGTGAGGTAATCGCCAGTGATAGGAGCAAAACGCGGAGCAATCTGTTCGCCCGACATCTCGTCGCGACCACCATTGATAGCATATAGCATACACTTAGCAAGGTTTGCACGAGCACCGAAGAACTGCATTTGTTTGCCAATCTTCATTGGCGACACGCAGCAAGCGATGCCGTAGTCGTCGCCGAGGTCAGCACGCATAAGGTCGTCGTTCTCATACTGGATAGCGCTTGTGTCGATACTTACCTTAGCACAATATTTCTTCCATGCCTCTGGCAGGCGCTCGCTCCAAAGCACAGTAAGGTTAGGTTCTGGCGACGGACCCATATTGTAGAGAGTGTGGAGGAAACGATAGTCGGTCTTTGTAACCATCGAACGGCCGTCGATGCCCATACCACCAATAGAAGCTGTAGCCCAAATCGGGTCGCCAGAGAACAAATCGTTGTACTCAGGTGTACGGAGGAAGCGTACGATGCGCAACTTCATAATCATTTGGTCGATAAGCTCCTGAGCCTCCTGCTCTGTGAGTGTGCCGTTCTTAAGGTCGCGCTGGATGTAGATATCCAAGAATGCGCAGACACGACCGAGCGACATGGCAGCACCGTCCTGGTCCTTAACCGCACCGAGATAGCCGAAGTAGGTCCACTGCACTGCCTCACGAGCGTTTGTCGCAGGCTTGGTAACGTCGAAACCGTATGCAGCACACATGCGTTCAAACTGCTTCAAAGCCTGGATTTGCTCCGAGACCTCCTCGCGATGGCGTACAATCTCCTCTGTAAACTCCTGAATATCGATACGTTTGAAATAACGCTTCTTCTCCTCAATAAGGTTTGCTGTACCATAAAGAGCTATACGACGATAGTCACCGATGATACGTCCACGACCATAAGCGTCGGGCAAACCGGTGATGATATGAGCATGGCGCGCAGCCTTGATATCATCATTGTAAGCCGAGAATACGCCTTCGTTGTGTGTCTTGCGATATTTTGTAAAGATAGTCTTTGTTGCAGGATCAAGATCGTAGCCGTAAGACTTCAAAGCCTTCTCCACCATGCGTATACCGCCCTTCGGGAAGATACCACGCTTCAATGGCACATCAGTCTGCAGACCAACCACCACCTCGCTATCCTTATCTATATAGCCGGCACCATAAGTGTCTATACTCTGAGGCAACTTTGTCTCTGCGTCGTAAACGCCCTTCTCGCGCTCCACCTCGAACATCTTTGAAAGCACATTCCAAAGATGGTTTGTACGCTCTGTAGGACCTACAAGGAACGACTCGTCACCGTCATAAGCCTCGTAGTTAGACTGAATAAAATCACGCACGTCAATTTCGCGCTTCCAATTAGAACCTTTGAAATCGTTTTGCAAATTTTGAAGAATCATAAAATTTGTATTAAATGAATATTAGTGTGTAATCGATTGCAAAGGTAGTAATTTTTCCAAACATACACAATACTATTCTGTTTTTCCTACTTCAAAATTGTCAATCTTGCGAATTTCATGAGCAGAGTCTTGGTTCCGGCGTTCTGAAACTCTATAGTAGCCTTTTCGTTCTCGCCCACTCCTTCTACGGCTATCACGCTGCCTATACCGAAGCGCTGATGTTCAACACGCGCACCTACATGTATCGTTTGTTTAGCAGAAAGATCACTCTGTGTACGTTGAGGCGTAGTCGACATCTGCCGATACTGCGATGTAGCGGTAGATATGCGACGAAATCCAGAAGGCGCTGAAGACTGATGCGAACTGCGCAGCGGAGACTCTGGACGCTGTGAATATTGCTGAGCTGGCGACTGAAAGCCTCCAACATTACCCTCAACAATCAAATACTGCTTATCAATCTCCTTCAAGAAACGACTTGGCTCATTGAACATCATACTGCCATACTGATAACGACTCTTTGCACACGACAAGAAACAACGCTGCTCGGCACGTGTTATGGCTACATAAAGCAAACGACGTTCCTCCTCCAACTCTCTGAGCGATGAACTTGAGCGCGGACTCGGGAAGATATTCTCCTCCAAACCTACGACGAAAACAGAGTTGAACTCCAAGCCCTTTGACGCATGTATTGTCATCAGCGACACACGCTCGTTAGAAGAAACATCGTCGCTATTTTCTTCGTCGCTATCTGTAAGTAGAGCTACCTCTTGAAGGAAGTTGGCGATATACACTTCATCCTTATAACCCTCCTCACGCTTAGTGTCAACAAAGTCGTGCAGACCCGACATAAACTCTTCTATGTTATCCTGTCGCTCCATCCCCTCCATCGACTTATCAGCAGCCAGTTCCTGCTTCAAACCCGACTTCTCCAAGATGGCCTTACCCAATACGTATGCATCAGTTGTATTATTATCTCTTATAAACTCATCCATCATACAATAGAAGCCTACAACCTTCTTTCCTGTAGCCGCTGATACTCCTGCGTTATACATGCTCGGATTACCTACAACGTTCCACAAGCAGACATTACAATCGCGCGATGCAGCGATAAGCTTTGACACTGTCGTATCGCCGATGCCACGCTTCGGATAATTGATGACACGCTTCAACGCCTCTTCATCATTCGGATTGGCTACTAAACGGAAGTAGGCTATCACGTCTTTTATCTCCTTATGCTGATAGAAACTCATACCACCATAAATGCGATATGGGGTATCCTGCCGACGAAATTCCTCTTCAAACAAACGGCTCTGCGCGTTGGTGCGATATAGCACAGCGATGTCACCATACGCCACACCATAACGGTTATGCAAACGCCGAATTTCGTTGCATACTACGCTCGCCTCCTCCTTGTCTGAATAAGCTATATTCAAACGTACCTTTTCGCCATCGCCATTCTCACTATACACATCTTTACGTATTTGACGTTGATTATTGACAATGACACTGTTAGCCGCTTTCACTATAGTTTGTGTAGAACGATAATTCTGCTCCAACTTAAAGAGGCGTGCACCTTCGTATATGTTCTGAAACTTTAGAATATTATCAATGTTTGCACCACGGAAAGCATAGATACTCTGCGCATCATCACCAACAACACAGATATTGCGTCGCTCCTTAGTAAGGAGGGTCAATATCGACTGCTGGGCATAGTTTGTATCTTGATACTCGTCTACAAGAACATAACTAAATCGCTCTGCATATTTTTGCGCAATCTGCGGATTATCTGCAAAGAGTTTATAGGTAAAGAGGAGCATGTCGTCGAAGTCGACTGCATTGGCAGCCTTGCAACGTGCGGCATAAAGAGCATATATCTGTCCCACTTTGGGCATACCCGAAACCTTATCGCGCTCCGCAAGATGTGGATCGGACATATATATATCTGGTGTAACCAAACTATTCTTTGCCGCACCGATACGCCCTAAAACGGAAGATGCCTTGTATTGCTTATCATCAAGTTTCAGTTCTTTAATAATTGAGTTTACAACTGCACGCGAATCGCTATCATCATAGATTGAGAAGTTGCGCTCCAAGCCTACGGCTTCCGCCTCAGCACGCAGTATGCGTAGGAATACAGAATGGAACGTACCCATATTCAGATAACGCGCACGCTCCTCACCGACAAGGTCTGCGATGCGGCTCTTCATCTCACGTGCTGCCTTATTTGTAAAGGTAAGAGCAAGTATAGACCACGGAGCAAGTCCCTTCTGCAAGAGATATGCTATCTTATACGTCAAGACTCGGGTTTTGCCAGACCCTGCTCCAGCTATAATAAGTTCTGGTCCATCGGTATATTCTACAGCTGCAAGCTGATTGGGGTTCAATGATTTAAGAAGAGTATCCACTATTTCTTTATTCGTATTTAAATGCAATACTACAAAGTATTTATTAAGACTATTGAACGTTTATCAACAAAACTAATTATTCTTGTAAATTCCACCCGATGCTGTCGATGGATCATAGTCCTCTCCTTCTTTCGGAAAAAGCGGCATAAACTTCATCTCAAACTCAATTTTTCCGCGACGCGCACGCAAATAGGCTGTAGGATTACTACTATCAAACTTACGCGGATTAGGCAAAGTAGCAGCAATCAAAGCACACTCCGAACGAGTGAGCTCTTCTGCCGTCTTACTAAAATGATACTTAGCAACAGCATCTGCACCATAAATACCATCACCCATCTCAATTGAGTTCAGATAAACCTCCATGATACGATGCTTTCCCCACAACATTTCAATAAGAGCCGTGAAATACACCTCAAATCCCTTGCGCACCCAACTTCTGCCAGGCCACAGAAATACATTCTTGGCTGTCTGTTGCGATATTGTACTTGCTCCATACTTATGCTTTGCTGCTTGCTTGTTGCGTTTTGCAGCCTGTTGTATGGCATCAAAGTCGAAACCATGATGCAGAAGGAAACGTTGATCCTCGCTCGCCATCACAGCAACAGGCAATGACGGTGAAATCTTGTCAAGTGGCTTCCATTTATGGTGCATCGTGAGCGACTTTCCGTCTGCTATCTGTCCCACACAACGTATCACCATCAATGGAGTAACATATACTGGCACGAAACGATAAACAACTACAACGAGAATTGTGCTGCTAAAAAACAACGCCAATCCCCATCGCAAAATCTTATAAACCAATTTCAATTTAGTTTCCATATCATCATTTTTCTATTTAATATCGTGCAAAGTTATGTGTTTTTTTTCACATCATGCAGTTGTACCATTTTTTTTTATATTTTGCACGCTATAAGAAGCTATTTACTTAAAGCAGAAAACATAAATACAACTTTATAAATTCAATGGCAAAAGAATTAAAACAACTCACAAAGCGCTCAGAGAACTACAGCCAGTGGTTTAACGACCTCGTCACAAAGGCTGACCTCGCTGAGCAATCAGCCGTACGCGGATGTATGGTTATCAAGCCTTATGGCTATGCTATCTGGGAGAAGATGCAGCATCAGCTTGATGTTATGTTTAAGGAAACTGGTGCACAGAACGCCTATTTTCCTATGCTTATCCCGAAGTCGTTCTTCAGCCGCGAGGCAGAGCACGTAGAAGGATTTGCTAAGGAGTGTGCAGTGGTTACTCACTACCGTCTTCGTACCAATGAGGACAAGACTGGCATCGAGGTAGACCCGGCTGCAAAGCTCGAAGAAGAACTCATCATTCGCCCAACATCTGAGACCATCATCTGGAACACATACAAGAACTGGATTCAGTCGTACCGCGACCTTCCTTTGATGTGCAACCAATGGTGTAACGTTATGCGTTGGGAGATGCGCACACGTCCGTTCCTCCGCACATCAGAGTTCCTTTGGCAGGAGGGTCATACAGCTCATGCTACAAAGGAGGAGGCAGAAGAGGAAGCAAAGAAGATGCTTCACGTTTACGCTGACTTTGCAGAAAAGTGGATGGCAGTACCAGTCGTTCAGGGCGTAAAGAGCGAGACAGAGCGCTTTGCAGGTGCGTTGAACACATACACTATTGAGGCAATGATGCAGGACGGTAAGGCTCTGCAGAGCGGCACGTCACACTTCCTCGGTCAGAACTTCGCAAAGGCATTCGACGTTACATTCCTCAACAAGGAGAACAAGCCAGAGTACGTATGGGCTACATCATGGGGCGTATCTACACGTCTTATCGGCGCACTCATTATGACTCACTCTGATGACAATGGTCTTGTGCTGCCTCCGAAGCTCGCTCCTATACAGGTTGTCATCGTGCCTATCACAAAGAACGCCGAACAGCTGCAGGCTATCTCCGAGAAGCTCGCTCCGGTCATCAGCCAGTTGCGCGCAGCAGGCATCAGCGTGAAGTACGACGACGCAGACAACAAGCGTCCAGGCTTCAAGTTCGCCGACTATGAGCTGAAGGGTGTGCCTGTACGCCTCGTTATGGGCGGTCGCGACCTCGAGGAGAACACCATCGAGATCATGCGTCGCGATACTCTCGAGAAGGAGACACGCTCGTTCGACGGCATCGTTGAATACGTTGAACAGCTCCTCAAGGATATCCAAGCTAACATCTACAAGAAGGCTCTCGACTATCGCAATGCTCACATCTACGAGTGCGAAAACTACGAGGAGTTCAAGGAGCGCATCAAGGATGGTGGTTTCTTCCTCTGCCACTGGGACGGCACTGCCGAGACTGAGGCTAAGATCAAGGAGGAGACTCAGGCTACAATCCGCTGCGTGCCATTCATGTTCGAGCAGACACCGGGCGTAGACATGGTTTCAGGCAAGCCGGCTACACAGCGTGTACTGATTGCTCGCAGCTACTAAGCATTTGAAATCATACAATTCAAGACCGGCATCTTTTACTGTCGGTCTTGAATTTTACATTTTAGTTGTCTATCACAATTGCTATTTCAAACGAAAGCCAAACAGAGTATAGAAACTATATAACACTATATTAAAACTATTAAAACATTAAAACACTAAAAAATGGATTGGATAATCAACCTATTCACCAATACTGAGTCGATTGCCCATATCGCCCTACTCTATGCCATTGTAATCGCAGTCGGCATTCTGCTGGGTAAGATTAAGATTGGCGGCATATCGCTCGGTGTAACATGGGTGCTTTTCGCTGGTATCTTAGCAGGCCATGTTGGCTTCACTGCCCCCAAAGACACCATGACCTTTGTTCAGGACTTCGGACTTATTCTGTTCGTGTTCTGCATCGGTTTGCAGGTCGGTCCTGGCTTCTTTGAGAGCTTCAAGAAAGGCGGTGTAACGCTCAACCTGCTCTCTACCACAGCTATCTTGCTGAACGTAGGCGTTATGTTTGCATGCTACTATCTCTTCTTCGACACTAATGTGAAGTCGAACCTCCCGATGATGGTGGGCACACTCTACGGAGCTGTAACCAACACACCGGGTCTTGGTGCTGCAAACGAAGCGCTCAGCTCTGTATGGCAACAGACCTACGGCGAACTGCCACAGATTGCGTCCGGTTATGCCTGCGCTTACCCACTTGGTGTAGTAGGCATCATCGGTGCTACTATAGCCATCCGTTTCCTCACCCGCACCAAGCTTGAGGAGGAGGAGAAGGCACTTGAAGCAGAAGAAGCGGAGAACCCGCAGGCCAAGCCGCATCAGATGCACCTCAAGGTGAACAATGCATACCTCTCAGGCCGTACAGTTGCAGAGATTAGCGACTTCCTCAACCGAGACGTTGTGTTCTCGCGTCTCTTCAAGAACGGCGAATACAGCATACCGAACAGCCGCACGGTCTTCGACATGGGCGACGAGGTGCTCGTCGTGTGTGCTGAGGCTGACGCACCGGCTATCCAGGCGTTCATCGGTCCGGAGCTGGAGACTGAATGGGAGGAGAACGAAAGCAAGCAGCCGCTCGTTTCGCGCCGCATCGTCGTAACCAACTCGTCAATGAATGGTAAGACACTCGGCAAGATGCACTTCTCGTCTGTTTATGGCGTAACCGTAACACGTCTTTCACGTCAGGGCATGGACCTCTTCGCAAGCCGCAACTACCGCTTCCAGGTAGGCGACAAAATTCTCGTAGTAGGTCCGGAGGACAACGTGAACCGCATTGCCGAGCTGATGGGCAACTCTGTGAAGCGTCTTGATGCGCCTAACGTAGCCACCATCTTCATCGGTATCTTCATCGGTATCATCTTCGGTAGCATTCCGTTCGCTATACCAGGAATGCCGGTTCCTCTGAAGCTCGGTATCGCCGGCGGTCCGCTTATCATCGCCATTCTTATCGGTCGCTTCGGCCACCGCATGAAGCTCAACACCTACACCACGACATCGGCAAACATGATGCTTCGAGAGATTGGTCTTGTTCTATTCCTTGCGAGTGTGGGCATAAAGGCTGGTGCTAACTTCTGGAACACAGTAGTGGAAGGCGATGGTCTGTTGTACGTATTGACTGGTTTCATCATCACAATCATCCCTATCCTGATTGTCGGCACTATAGCACGCATGAAGTACAAGTTCAACTACTTTACCATTATGGGTATGCTTGCCGGTACATACACCGACCCACCAGCCCTCGCTTACGCCAACTCGGTTTGCTCGCGCGAGGCTCCTGCTATCGGCTATTCTACGGTTTATCCGTTGAGTATGTTCCTGCGTATCTTCACAGCGCAGCTCGTTGTGCTGTTCTTCTGCGGATAATAACGACAAGACCATTGGTCGCAAAACAGTAAAGGGTGTGTCAGAGCTCCGATTGAAGAGTTCTGACACACCTTTTTTTCATGCTTAAACATCAAGATAAATCATCGTGCACCGAACGCAATCCGATTGGGCACCGAACGCAATCCGATTGGGCGGCGAACGCAATCTGATTGGTGGCGGACGCAAACGGTGCAGACGGCGGACGCAATCCGATTGGGCGACGGACGATACACAACGAAAAAAGGATGCACCGACAAGAACATTTGCCTAATGCATCCTCTTTTATTATGCTACATCATATAGCCGTTTGTACGACTACGAAGATGTTTTACTTCTCGAAGTAACGCTTGTACAAGCCCATGAAGCCAGCACAGTGGCGAGCCTCATCCTTTGCCATCTCGTGAACGGTGTCATGAGTAGCGTCCATGCCAGCAGCCTTAGCGTTCTTTGCGATGCGGAACTTGTCCTCGCAAGCACCGCGCTCAGCAGCGATACGAGCTTCAAGGTTCGACTTAGTATCCTTCAGAACGTCGCCCAAAAGCTCTGCGAACTTGCTTGCGTGCTCAGCCTCCTCGAAAGCATAGCGCTTGAATGCCTCTGCAATCTCTGGATAGCCCTCACGGTCAGCCTGACGGCTCATTGCGAGATACATACCTACCTCACCGCACTCGCCATTGAAGTGAGTCTCGAGATCCTTAATCATCTCTGGTGTAGCTCCTCATCGCGAGCAGCACCAAGAGTATGAACGGTTGCGAAAGCTGGACCCTCTGTCGGATCGTTCAGTTCCTTAAACTTGCTTGCCGGAGCCTTGCAAACTGGACACTTCTCAGGAGCCTCTGTACCTTCGTGAATATAACCGCATACTGTGCAAATAAATTTCTTCTTCATAATTCTTCTGTTTTAAGAGTTAATAGTATTTATATTAAAAAAGCCTTATCTATAAATTATCCGACTGCAGTTTCAGCCTGCTTTGCCAAGCACTCCTTACATACACCTTTATAATATAGCTGTACGTCGTCGATTTTGTGACCTGCCAACTCTTTGCGATTTACAACATCCGACACTTCGTCGAAAATGTCGTACACCTTTCGGCAGCACTTACAGATGAAATGTGCATGAAGGCTCACATCGCCATCATAACAAACACGATGTTCGTTGATTGTTATCATCTGAGCAGCATTGTGCTCTGAGAACATTCTGAGCGTGTTGTACACCGTGGTACGGCTAAGTGTAGGCACCTTAGGTAGTAAAGCCTTATGCACCTCCTCCACTGTAGGATGAGTAAAGTGAGTCATCAGATAATGCATAATCTGAATGCGCTGAACAGAAGCTTGATGCCATGTTCTACAAGTCTTGTTACTGCGTCGTTATGTTTCATTGTCTATATTCTTTTCATTTTACTACTGCAAAGATATACTTTTTTACAATAATTACAAAATAATATTTGTAAAAATTACACTCTTTAATTCTTTTTCAGAAATTCAAGTGCTTTTACGCTGCAATAATACAATAAATCGACACTATTTTCGTTATGTTATGTATGAAACTGAAATTGTTTATACTTCAAATAATATGTCTCTGCGCTTTCGTATCAGCTCAGGCGCAAACATTCACCTTAAGTGGAAGGGTCATTGACGAGAACAACGACCCCGTAGAATTTGCATCCGTATCATGCCCTAAACAAGGCAAGATGACAATGACCTCGCTTAAAGGCGACTATAGTCTGCAACTTCAATCTGCCGACTCTGTTGAAATCAGATTTTCAATGATCGGTTACAAGACTAAAGTTCGCACACTGCGCCGTCCACGTGGTAAGCAGACAATGCAGGTTGTTCTGCACAGTAGCGACAATGCCCTGTCGGAAGTAACCATCACAGGCAAACGAATCGAGACTGGACAAACGCAGGAATTGAGCAAAGAGCATCTAAAGAGTATGCCCTCCACTACGGGCAACGCCGTAGAGGAAATGATACAAAGCCAGGCTGGCGTATCTACCCACAGCGAGCTTTCATCGCAGTACAACGTGCGTGGCGGTTCGTTCGACGAGAATAGTGTATATATAAATAATGTGGAAATATTCCGCCCATTCCTTGTAAGAAGCGGACAACAGGAGGGTATCTCGGTCATCAACCCGATATGGTGGAGAAGATTGGCTTCTCAACAGGTGGCTACGAGGCACGCTATGGCGACAAGATGTCGTCGGCACTGAACATCGAGTATCGCCGCCCGAAACGCTTCGAAGCGTCAGCCACAGCCAGTATGCTTGGAGCAAGCGCATTCGTCGGCATGAGCAACAAGAAGTTCTCGTGGAGCAATGGTCTGCGCTACAAGACGACTAAGTATCTATTAGGCTCGATGGACACCAAGGGCGAGTATCAGCCTACGTTCATCGACTATCAGACGTATCTTACTTACTCGCCCAACAAGCGCTGGGACATCAAGTTCCTCGGCAACATCTCGGACAACCACTATAATTTCACACCCGAAGATCGTGAGACGAATTTCGGCACGATGGAGAACGTAAAGGCATTCAAGGTGTACTTCGATGGACAGGAGAAAGACGTGTTCCGCACCTTCTTCGGTTCATTGGACATCACTCGCAAATTCAACGAGAACACAAGCCTTTCGCTCATCGCTTCTGCGTTCAACACACGCGAGCAGGAGAAGTACGACATACAAGGACAGTACTGGCTCACGCAGACCGAAACAAGCGAAATCTTGGTGTAGGCACCTACTTCCAGCACACGCGCAACTACCTGAAGGCTCACGTGGAGAGTGCCAAGTTGCTGTTCAAGACGAAGCAGAAGAAGCATAACATTGAGGCTGCATTCACCTACAAGTGGGAGCACATTGAGGAGAACTCAGTAGAATACGAAATGCGCGACTCAAGCAAATACAGCATTCCGCACACTGGCAAGGATCTTTATATGATTTACAGTATGCGTGCAAAGAACACGCTTACAGCCAATCGTGTAGAGGCGTATGCGCAGGACACATACCGCTTCACCGGTTCGGAAGGCAAGACACTCTACACGTTGAACTACGGTCTACGTCTCGCCTACTGGAGTTTCACGAAAGAGACAATACTCAGTCCGCGTCTGTCGTTGGGCATAATCCCGGCATTCAACGAGAACATAACGATGCGCTTTGCCACGGGTTTGTACTATCAAGCACCTTTCTTTAAGGAGATACGCGACACCACTACAACGAACGGCATTACATATGCCTCGCTCAACCGTAAGGCGAAGAGCCAGCGTTCGATACACTTCATCGCAGGCTTCGACTACCGCTTCAAGATGAACAACCGCCCGTTCAAGTTCACAGCCGAAGCATACTACAAGGCACTTGGCAACCTTGTGCCTTATAGCGTGAACAACGTGAAGGTGGTGTATTATGGCGACAATATGTGCAGCGGACATGCAGCAGGCTTAGACCTCAAACTCTTTGGTGAGTTTGTACCGGGTACAGACTCGTGGGTGTCGCTATCGCTGATGAACACAAGCATGAAGCTGAACGGCAAGTCAATCCCCCTGCCTACCGACCAGCGCTATGCTGTCAACCTCTTCTTCACCGACTACTTCCCCGGCACAACACGCTGGAAGATGTCGCTCAAGTTGGCACTTGCCGACGGTCTACCATTCTCTGCCCCACACCGAGAGCTCGAATCGAACGTGTTCCGTGCTCCGGCATACAAGCGCGCAGATGTTGGCTTGAACTACCGCATCATCGACAACAGCGACCGCCACAAGAAGCGCAACCCAATTCGCAACCTGTGGGTGGGAGCAGAATGTCTGAACCTCTTCGGCATCAACAACGTAAACTCCTACTACTGGATTACAGATGTCACCGGACAGCAATACGCCGTGCCTAACTATCTGACGGGCAGACAAATCAACGTCAAACTGTCGGTCGACTTTTAAAGCAGAAAGACCACACCCCACAAATAGCAAACTATGAGAACGACCCTATTGGCATTAATACTCACATTGTCGGCATTTGTCGCCACTAACAGCTTTGCGCAATACAACGACATCAAGTCGGAGAATATTGCATCATTGCAGGTTGTGGCTGGCAAAGACTGGCTATCCATGCCTATAGCTACGCTCAACGGTGAACCGATAAACATCAGTTTCGACGACCTCACACACGAATATCATCGCTACGTATATCGCCTACAACATTGCGAGGCAGACTGGAGTGTGTCGGAGGGCATTTTCGACTCCGACTATTGTGAGGGATTTGCCGATGGCTGCACCATCGACGACATAGAAGAATCGCTCAACACCAACACCCTCTACACCCACTATCGCCTTTCTATCCCCAACGAGAATTGCCGCATCAAAATGAGTGGCAACTATCGTCTGACGGTTTACGACGAGAACAACAGCGACACCGTTTTCACGGCTTGCTTCATGATAGTGGAACCACTCGTAAAGGCAAGCATGTCCGTAACCACAAACACGGACATAGGCATCAACAAAGCCCACCAGCAAGTGGGAGCAGAAATAAACTACTCTGCTCTTAACATCACTAATCCAAGCACCGAGTTGTACACCGTCGTCATGCAAAACGGGCGTTGGAGCACCGCCCGCATAAACCCTACGCCACAATACCAAACCGGAAGCGGACTACGTTGGGAGTACAACCGCAACCTCATCTTCGATGGAGGCAACGAGTATCATAAGTTCGAGATACTTGATGTCACCCACCCCACCCTTGGCATTGAGAACACATGGTGGGACGGCACCAACTACCACGCACAGATATGGACTGACCTACCACGTCCAAGCTATGTTTACGACGAAGATGCCAACGGCAGTTTTTACATACGCAACAGCGACAACATCGAAAACGACCGCATCTCGGAATACGTCGTCGTCAACTTCCGCCTACAAGCACCACGACAGAACGGCAGAGTGTTTATCAACGGTGTGTGGACCAACGACCGCTTCACGCCGCAATACGAGATGAGCTACAACGAGCAGACAAAGCTTTATGAGGCAAACGTGCCACTGAAGCAAGGTTACTACTCCTATCAGTACCTCACGAAGCACAACGACAACAGCCTGCATCCGGTTTCAACAGAAGGCAACTTTTTCCAAACCGAAAACAGCTATCAAATGCTTATATATTATAAAGGTATAGGACAACGCACATATCGCCTCGTAGGTTATAGTAAAATTAGGAGCTAAGCACAAGTAAAAGTCGGCAAATTATAGAATTATTTTTAAATTCCGCAATTAATATAGCCGTTATATCAACTATATTCGCTATCTTTGCAAAAGGAAACGACGAAAAATGGTGATTAAAAGACTGTGTAAAATAATTTAAAACCTATTTTTCTACAAAGAAACTGTTAAACTTTAAATAATAAAATGAATAATAAGGATTTAATGAACCATGCGGCAGACAACATCCGACTGCTTGCTGTATCGATGGTAGAAAAAGCCAAATCAGGTCACCCTGGCGGTGCTATGGGTGGTGCTGACTTTATCAACGTTCTTTTCTCGGAGTTCCTGGTGTTCGATCCAGATCAGCCGACTTGGGAGGGCCGCGACCGCTTCTATCTCGATCCTGGTCACATGTCGCCAATGCTCTACTCAGCTCTCGCTTTGCAGGGCAAGTACACAATTGACGATTTGAAGACATTCCGTCAATGGGGCACTATATGTCCGGGACATCCTGAGCGTGACATTATTCATGGAATTGAAAACACATCTGGGCCCCTCGGTCAGGGACACACCTACGCTGTGGGTGCTGCTATTGCAGAGAAGTTCCTTGAGGCTCGTCTTGGCAGCACCATGATGCAGCACAAGATTTACGCTTACATCTCTGACGGCGGTGTTCAGGAAGAAATATCTCAGGGCGCAGGCCGTATCGCAGGTCTCTTCAAGCTCAACAACCTCATCATGTTCTACGATGCCAACGAGATTCAGTCTCTACAGAGTGCGATGTCGTAATGCGCGAGAACACACGTATGAAGTACGAGTCATGGGGTTGGAACGTTCTTGAAATAAATGGTAACGACCCTGACGAGATCCGTGCAGCTCTCATCCTCGCTAACAAGGAAGAGCAGCGTCCTACCCTCATCATCGGTCACACCGTTATGGCTAAGGGCGCACGCAAGGAAGACGGATCAAGCTACGAGCGCAGCGTGAAGACTCACGGCGCACCGCTCGGTGGTGGCGCTTACGAGAACACAGTGAAGAACCTTGGCGGCGACTCAACGACCCGTTCGTAGTATTCGACGACGTTAAGGAACTCTACGAGAAGCGTAACGCAGAACTCCGCGAGGTTGTAAAGGAAAGACATGCAGCAGAAACAGAGTGGCGCAAGGCTAACCCTGAAAAGGCAGAGCAGATGGATGCTTGGTTCTCAGGCAATGCTCCGAAGGTAGACTGGAGCGAACTTGTTCAGAAGCGCGACGTTGCAACACGTGTTGCTTCAGCCAACTGTCTCGGTGTATTGGCAGAGCAGGTGCCTAACATGGTTTGCTCTTCTGCCGATCTCTGCAACTCGGACAAGACCGACGGCTTCCTCAAGAAGACTCACGAACTTACACCTGACGACTTCACCGGAGCATTCTTCCAGGCAGGTGTCAGCGAGCTTACAATGGCTTGCGTCTGCATCGGTATGTACCTCCACGGCGGTGTTATCCCGGCTTGCGGCACATTCTTCGTATTCTCCGACTACATGAAGCCGGCAATTCGTATGGCAGCTCTCATGCGCGTTCCAATCAAGTTCGTATGGTCGCACGACGCATTCCGCGTTGGTGAGGACGGACCTACACACGAGCCGGTTGAGCAGGAAGCACAGATTCGCCTCATGGAGAAGCTGAAGAACCACAAGGGACAGGACTCTGTACGCGTATTCCGCCCTGCAGATGCAGACGAGACAACAGTATGCTGGCAGATGGCTAACGAGAACATGGACACACCGACAGCAATGATTTGCTCACGCCAGAACGTGAACTCCCTGCCTGAAGGCACTGACTACTCTCAGGTTCGCAAGGGTGCATACATCGTTAAGGACGATCCTAACTACGACGTTATCCTCCTCGCTTCTGGTTCGGAGGTGTCTACACTCCTCGCAGGTGCCGAGTTGCTCAACGCTGACGGCATCAAGACACGTATCGTAAGCGTTCCGTCAGAGGGTCTGTTCCGTACACAGAGCAAGGAGTATCAGGAGAGTGTACTGCCGAAGGGTGCCAAGATATTCGGTATGACAGCAGGTCTGCCCGTCACACTTCAGAGCCTTGTAGGCGTAGAGGGCATGGTTTATGGTCTTGAGTCGTTCGGTTTCTCAGCTCCTTACAAGGTGCTCGACGAGAAATTGGGCTTCAACGCCGAGAACGTATTTAAGCAGGTGAAAAATTACTTATCTAAATAAACAGGCATAGCTTATGCAGAACTTCACGTTAAGTAAGAAATTCTGCATAAGCTTGCTTTATTAATAATCCAATAAAACTACAGTACTATGGAAATTAAGACAGTAGGCATTGCATGCGACCACGCAGGTTACGCATTGAAGAAATTTGTTGTTGAATACCTTGAGAGCCACAACATTCCGTTTAAGGACTACGGAACATACAGCGATATGAGCTGCGATTATCCGGATTTTGCTCATGAGTTAGGCGAAGCTATCTCTAACGGTGACGTTTATCCTGGCATCGGCATCTGCGGTAGCGGTGAAGGTATGGCAATGACCCTCAACAAGCATAAGGGTGTACGTGCAGCATTGGTATGGAATCCAGAGATTGCTCAGCTCACACGCCAGCACAACGATGCTAACATCCTCGTTATGCCGGGTCGCTTCATCGACAACAAGACAGCAGAGAAGATTATGGACGAGTTCTTCAAGACTCCATTTGAAGGTGGTCGCCATGAGAAGCGTGTAAACAAGATTGATTTGTAGGAGGGTATGGCATCCCTGCCATACCTACGCAGTCAACCAGCTCTGTTGATACACTCTCAGGGGGTGCACTTGTCTCCGCTCGGCTTTTGCCGCTTGCCAGAGCAAGAAGTGCACCAACCAGCTCTGTAGATACACCCTAACTTTAAACACATACAGGAGACTATGACCACACGCCATAGTCTCCTTTTTTATAAATCAAATGGTGCGTGGGTATGGCAGGGATGCCATACCTCCTATAAGTGCACCAAAATACTTTTAACGAGAATGAAAAAAATACTCATCTCTGCCTCCATATTCGCATTAAGCCTTACGGCGAATGCACAAGGGCAATTCATATCCGACGCCAACTACCGCAACACCGTAGAGAACATCTTCAAGGAGCGTGTGAAGACTGTCGGCAAGACATTCTACGACACACAGAAAGAAAAGCTTACGGCTGACGAGCAGGAAGCGTTGAAGTTCCTCTATGCCTACATGCCGCTTGCCGATGTCACCGACTACCCCACTTCGTTCTTCGCCGACAATGTGCGCATGGCGTTCAAGGCTCGCGAGGAGATGCCCTGGGGCAAGAACGTTCCGGAGTTGCTTTTCCGCCACTTCGTTGTGCCAATCCGCGTCAACAACGAGGCTCTGGACAATGCACGATCGGTGTTCTACAACGAACTGAAGGACCGCATCAAGGGTATGTCGATGATGGATGCTATCATTGAGGTGAACCACTGGTGCCACGAGAAGGTGACCTACCAGCCTTCTGACGCCCGCACATCGGCACCACTCGCTACGCTGAAGACCGCAACCGGCCGTTGCGGTGAGGAGAGTACGTTTGCCGTTGCAGCGCTCAGAGCCGTAGGCATACCTGCACGCCAGGTGTACACACCGCGTTGGGCTCACACCGACGACAACCACGCCTGGGTAGAGGCATGGGCAGACGGCAAGTGGTACTTCCTTGGTGCCTGCGAACCGGAGCCGGTGCTGAACCTCGGTTGGTTCAACGCTCCGGCTTCGCGAGCAATGCTAATGCACACACGCGCTTTCGGCGACTATAACGGACCTGAGGAGGTGATGCTGCGCACAAGCAACTTCACAGAAATAAACCTCACGTCCAACTATGCGCCGGTTGCTTCGGTAGACTTCTACGTCAAGGACAGCGAAGGCAAGCCGGTGGAGAACGCACGTGTCGAGTTCAAGATTTACAACTACGCTGAATTTTTCACGGCAGTAACGAAGTACACCGACGCAAAGGGCCACACGTCGCTATCTGCAGGTATCGGTGACTTGGTGGTATGGGCATCGAAGGACGGCAAGTATGCATATCAGAAGGTTTCGTTCGGCAAGGAGAAGGAGGCAACACTCACCCTCCCAGGGGGTGCACTTGTAGGAGGGTATGGCATCCCTGCCATACCCACGCAGCCAACCGGTTCTGTTGGTGCACTTCCTGACTGTTCTGTTGGTGCACTTGAGACAAGTGCACCCCCTAAATGCACCTACTTGGACATCGTTCCACCGAAGGAAGACCCACAGCTGCCTTATGTCAGCGACGAGATGCACAAGGAGAACCAGCGCCGCTTTGCTCTTGAGGACAGCATCCGCAAGGCATACACAGCCACCTTCCCCACTATGGAGGAGGCGAAGCGCATCAGTGAGCGCGGAGCAGAGTATATCTTCAAGTCGCGCGGCAACAAGCAGACCATCGTCGACTTCATCAACCGCCACAGCGACAACGAAGACCGCGTGATGGGCATACTCGCCACACTCAGCGACAAGGACTTGCGCGATATCACAACCGAGATTCTCGAAGACAGCTACAACGCAACAACCGACCAGCTCTCGCCGCGTGTTGAGGACGAGCTGATTACAATACCGTTCAAGCAGTACTTCGAGAAGGCGTTCAGCAAGAAGGCAGCCGACGCTTTCCGCGCCGACCCGATGAAGCTTGTAGAGTGGATAAAGAAGAACATCCGCCTCAACCCTGACAAGAAGGCTTTGCGCATCGCACAGACTCCGGTTGGCGTGATGAAGTCGAAGATTACCGACGAGCGTTCGCGCGACATCTTCTTCGTCGACGTGGCTCGCAGCCTGGGCATCGAAGCAAGGAAGGATGCTGTGACGGGCAAGATACAGTACAAATCCCAGGGGGTGCACTTGTCTCAAGTGCACCAACCAAACAGTTATGAAGTGCACCAAAAAAACAACGACGAATGGCAGGATGTGAAGTTCGACAACACAGCCGAGAAGACATCTACTGCTGCCGCGCTTGGCACAATCGTGCTGACATACGAGCCTACTAAGCTGCTCGACAACCCGAAGTATTACAGCCACTTCACAATCAGCCGCATAGAAAACGGCACGGCTCATCTGCTGAACTTCGAGGAGGGTCAGGCAGACATGGGCAACGGCACGACATGGAGCAACACGTTCAAGAAGGGCTACAAGCTCGATGCGGGCACATATATGCTCACCACGGGCACACGCCTTGCGAGCGGCAGTGTGCTCGCCTCGAACCGTCTGTTCGAAATTGTGGAGGGTCAGACCACCACTCTGCCTCTTGAGATACGCCAGAACACCAACGAGGTGTCTGTAATCGGTTCGTTCAACTCGGAGAGTCTTGTTACAAAGGACGGCAAGGAAGTAAGCCTGCTCTCACAGACCGGTCGCGGCTATTACGTTGTAGGCATCCTCGGCGTAGGTCAAGAACCAACCAACCACGCTCTGCACGACATCGAGAAGATGAAGGAAGCGTTCGAGGCATGGGGCCGTCCGGTAGTGCTGCTCTTCGAGAGCGAAGCCGACGCAGCCAAGTTCAACCACGACGAGTTTCCGGGTTTGCCGTCTACCGTTCAGTTCGCCCTCGACAAGGACGGCAGCGTACGCAAGCAGATTGCCCGTGAGATGAAGCTGATGAACGAGAAGCAGATGCCGATGTTCATCATCGCCGACACATTCAACCGCGTAGTGTTTGTATCGCAGGGCTACACCATCGGTCTGGGCGAGCAGATGCAGGGCGTGTTCAAGAAACTGTAAAGTAAAGAGGTTTTCAACACTTCAGATACTAACAAACAAAAAGGGTGCTTCGTGCACCCTTTTTGTTGTTTCTATGTTGTAATCACTTTATTGCTCTTTGTTTTTTAGGGGGTGCAGTGGTCCCCACTGCACCAACAAAGCAAGTATGCCCCTTCAGGTAAAATCCTCCCACAGATTGCACAGATTTTCACAGAAGTCTTTAGGGGGGCAAAACTATAGAATTGCGAAGAATGCACACCCGCCCGACGGCTTACTGCTTCCTAAAGGTAGGCAATGCTCCTTTAAGTTCGTAACGCCACTTTGAGCCTGCGTTCTGCAAGGCGGTGTTCATTGCATCAACGGCATTCTCCCAGGTTACGCTGGTGCCGTCCACCTTCGTGACTTCGGTGGCTTTGGTGCTTTTCGTATTGTAGCCGATGCCTTGTTCATGATTGTTCTTCCAATAGCAGGCGGTCACGGTGGTGTAGTTATTTCCCAAAAAGCCGCCGATATGCATATAGCCAGTGCTACTACCCGTACTGGTTACGTTGCCCGTGGCATAGCAGGCAAGGAGCTGCTTCCTGCGTTCATTCCCACCAGACCGCCGCCAGCGATATTCTTTTTGGGGTCCATTTCTATGATCACGTTGCCTGTGGCATAGCAAGCGGTCAGGGTGGCACTCGAATTCGTCTGACCTGCCACGCCGCCGACATCGACCGTTCCCTTCACTGTGGCAGAGGAACTGCATCCGGTGATGGAACCGCCTATTTGAGCACCCACCACACCGCCGACATACACCGTGCCGCTGACGCTGCCCGACACCGAGCAGTTTTCAATGGTGCCCCAGCTATATCCTACCACGCCGCCAATACTGCCGCCATATATTTGATTGCTTGTTATCTGTACGCCCTCCATCACCACGTTCTTCACCGTACCAGCTCTATTGAGCCAGCCGAACAGACCCGCATATTCGTCATTTGTCGTAAAGGTCAGCCCCGTGATGGTATGGCCGCCACCGTCGAAGGTGCCTTTGTATGAGTTGTCGTAGTCTGTGCCTATCGGTGTCCAGTCTTTGCCTGTGAGGTCAATGTCTGTGTCGAGGGTAATGTTAATGTCGCTCTTACCTCCGTTCACTAATTCGGCTATATTCATCAGGCCATCGGCGGAGGTCACGGTGTAGCTGCCGTCGCTCTCTATGGTATAGCCAGGTCTTTTGCCGCAGCGAGGAGGGAGACGGTGTAGGTATATTCACCGCCCGCCTGCCAGTCGGTAGCATTCTTCATCTTATAAACGAAGGTCTTGCCGTTAGTGAAGGTGCAGGTAATAAAGGTCGTGCCAGCTGCCACACTTTGCGGGGCTACGATGGCGGTGTAGGTGTTGCTACCTTGTCATACGGGGTGATTTCGGCAGGGTTGTCGCCTTCGGTGGAGAGTCCCGTCATCTGCACGGATGCCAGCCCCTCGGTGCAGTCCGTCAGAACGATGGTCACCCGCGCCGTGCGGTGGGTGAAGTGAAGCGTGGGGCTACCGTAAGTCACCGTCTGCCCGTCGGCTACGATGAGGTCGCTGCCCTCAAAGTCTTTCCGGGTACTTTGGTTGGCTTTTACCTTTACCGCAGGTGGGATTGTCTCGCCAGCGGTGTAGGGCCACCACGCTGTGACGGTGATGTTGTTGTGGTTGGTCCAGTAGTACGGGTCGGTGGAGGTCAGCGTGGCGCTTGTGTTGTCGACGGTGGAGGGCGTCACGTCGTATGCCTTCACCGTGCCGTCCATCAGGACTGCCACGCTCTGCACACCCTCCCAATTGCCATCCGCTGGGGCACGGGTGCCGGCGATGGCTGTCGCGGCGGGATTCAGCCCCGTGGCGGTGAAGACGATGGGTGTGCCTTCCGCCCCTTCTGGCAGGAAGCCTGCTTCGTCCTGTGTGCAGGCGCCCAATAAGATGGCGAGCGCTGCAAGTGCAAAAAATCTTATCCTCATAATATCTGTTATTTTATTACTCTGGTTCTTTCCGTTGCGGACGGAACTTTTTCGCCCGCAACGGCTTACTGCTTCCTCAAGGTAGGCAATGCTCCTTTAAGTTCGTAACGCCACTCTGAGCCTTTGTTCTGCAAGGCGGTGTTCATGGCATCGACGGCTTTCTGCCAGGTAACGCTGGTGCCGTCCACCTCTGTGACTTTGGTGCTTCTCCTATTGTAGCCGATACCTTGTTCATGATTGTTCTTCCAATAGCAGGCGGTCACGGTGGTGTAGTTATCTCCCAAAAAGCCGCCGATATGCACATTGCCAGTGCCACTACCCGTACTGGTTACGTTGCCCGTGGCATAGCAGGAAAGGAGGCTTACTCCGTCGTTGAATCCTACCAGACCGCCGCCAGAGATACTCTGTCTGGGGTCTATTTCTATGGTCACGTTGCCTGTGGCATAGCAAGCGGTCAAGGTGGCACCAAAAATCGTCTGACCTGCCACGCCGCCGACATTGAGCGTTCCCTTCACTGTGGCAGAGGAACTGCATCCGGTGATGGGATAGTCCCTTTGAACACCCACCACACCGCCGACATATATCGTGCCGCTAATGCTGCCCGACACCGAGCAGTTTTCAATGGTGCCCCAGCTATATCCTGCCACGCCGCCGGCAAAACCCGACCTGTGATTGCATGTTATCTGTATGCCATCCATCACCACATTCTTCACCGTAGCGGCGCCATTATTGAAATTACCGAGATAGCCGAACAGACCCGCATATTTGTCATTTGTCGTAACGGTCAGCCCCGTGATGGTATGCGCCGCCGTCGAAGGTGCCGGTGTATGAGTTGTCGTAGTCTGTGCCTATCGGTGTCCAGCCTTTGCCTGTGAGGTCAATGTTTTTGTCGAGGGTAATGTTTATGTCGGTCTTACCTCCGTTCACTAATTCGGCTACATTCATCAGCCGTCGGCGTTATAGACCGTGTAGGTATTGGTGTTGCTGTCGTAGATGTAGCCCAAATCCTCAGCCTCGCCACTCTCGCCGCCGCCGTCAGCCCAGCTGCCGATGGTGCAACCCTCTAACGTCAAGCCGGTGGTGTTCACCTTGACGGTGTATTTATAGCAGTTACCAGCCTCTAATACGACGTTGTTCTGCGGACGGAAGTAGAAGGTGCCGCCGCCGAGTTTCACCTTGACGAACGGCTTGCCTGCCGCAATGGTCTGCGGGGCGGTCAGTGCCTCGTAGGTGTTGCCGCTTGCGTTGTAGGTTTTGATGGCGGTCGGGTTGCCGTTATCGGCGGACAGGCTCACGAGGCTCACCGTGCACCGGCGACGCTCGTGAATCCCGTGCCGGGCTTCAGTTCGATAGTCACGCGTGCCGTGCGGTGGGTAAATTCAAGAGTCGGGTTGTTAAATTCCACCTTCCGGTTCTCAGCAGAGATGAAATCGCTGTTCTGGAAGTCAGCCAGTTTGCTTTGGTCTTCTGCCACCTTCACGGCAGGCATCTGTGTGATGTCGGCATTGTCGAAGGGCCACCATGCCGATACGGTAATTGGGTCGCGGCTGGTCCAGTAGTACGGGTCGTTCTCGCGTGAAAGTGTGGCACTCTTGAAATCGGTAGAAGCCGTTACGGTGTATTCCTTTACCGCATCGCCCATCTTGAGTGCCACGGAAGTGACGCCCTGCCAATCGCCGTCCACAGAGGCACGGGTGGAAGGGGCTGCCAGCGGCGTTGCTTCTACGGACAATCCTGTGGCACGGATGACTACGGGGTATTCTCCTTCGGGCAGACGGTTATCGCCAGCAAGTTCGTCCTGCGTGCAGGCGGCGAGGGCGAACAGCAGTGCGGTGGCTGCGGGGATAAATAATCTATGTTTCATAATTCTTCATCCTAATCAATTAATTATTAATATCTTACAGGCCAGCATTCACTTCTCCGCCGTCTATATCGTTCCACTTTGCAATGGTGGCTTCGCTGACTTCAAGGACTTTGTTGCGTACCTTGACGGTATAGGTATAGTTGTTGCCCGTCAGCAGTGCGCCATCGGGCATGGTGAGTGTGGCATGATATTCCTGACCTTTGTAATTCACAACCAACGGCAGGGATGCAACTGTCTGCGGGAAGAGGATGATCGATGACGTGAGATTGCCGTCTGCCAGATTCATGGTCAGTTCTCCGGTCTGTAGTCCGTTGTCTGCGGTGGCAATACCGTCTGCCGTGTTGAACGTACCGGTGAGTAACAATCCGTCCAGCGTGTAACGTTCAGGCTTGACCACGCTGAAATTCACGCCGTCGCCCGCCTCGAAGGTAAGGGTTATCTGGCTCATGCGGTGGTGGAAGGAGTTGTCTTCACCGCCTTTGGCGGTTTTGTCGGTGAAGCTTACTACCGGGTTGTTTTTGTCTCCCGTGGCTCCTGAAGCAAAGAGGAAGTCGATGGCAGGCTGGTTTTGCTGCGCCGTGGCATCGGTCGTGGCTGTGAGGATGCCTCCCGCCGCGTTGTACGGATAGTAGGCACGGAAAGTATGGGTCTTTGTATCTTCGATATAGATAACCTTTCCTTCTGCCTCAAATTTCCCGTTTTTCAGGATGAAAGGCACGTTGCCGTACTGGGTGTCGTTGCCGATGTCGGTGATGCCGATACGGTCGCCGGCAGTCCAGGTGGTTCCGGCTTGGCGCGGGTGGCGGGGGCGATGTCGGGCGGTAAACCGGGCGGCCACGGGGTCACCGTTCAGGTTCTCGTTGTCGTTGTTGCAGGCTACCAGTGCGAGGGCGAGCATCGCAAGTGCAAAAAATCTTGTCTTCATTATATTCTGTTATTATATTAGTTAAATT
>ENA-OQHY01000145-OQHY01000145.1-human-gut-metagenome-genome-assembly--contig:-NODE-145-length-40107-cov-2.499375_pt1 | contig 40107 bp, 52 predicted proteins | sample MGYA00242570_ERZ504733 | MGnify/ENA primary metagenome ERZ504733 (study PRJEB26092, sample SAMD00036219) | human gut metagenome | host: Homo sapiens | study: EMG produced TPA metagenomics assembly of... | reverse complement strand
TTTTTTATTTTTATACCTTTTGTCTCTAATTCCTCTGACAGCCAGCGTCGTCCCTGACTAACGGTAAGCGGGCAACGAAGGGAACTGTTTGTTCCGGCATAAATCTGCATCGGTGCCGGCATGGAAAGAAACATATCATGTCCCATTGTTCTTAACTGCTCCCCAATTTCATTCGGTGTTCCGTCCGCTATCATCCTTCCTTTATCCATGACATATACTTTATCTGCCCATGGAATGACATCTTCTAAGCGGTGTTCGGTTAAAATCACAGTAGTCCCGATATCACGATTAATTTTCCGAACCGTCTCTAAAAAATCGGAAGCTGCAATCGGGTCAAGCTGGGAAGTCGGTTCATCTAAAATCAAAAGTTTCGGGTGCATTGCCATAACCGAAGCAAGATTTAAGAGCTGTTTTTGTCCTCCCGATAATTCACTGACATTTTTTAAAAACCAGGAATGGATTCCAAAATAAAGACGCCATCTCTGCCACCCGAAGCCGAATCGTAGGCGTATCATAACCAAGGCTTTCTAATCCAAAAGCAAGTTCATGCCAGACTTTATCTGTTACAATCTGATTATCGGGATTTTGAAGCACATAGCCAATTTCTGCACTTTGTGTCCGCAAATCCACGTCTTCCAGATTCTGCCCGCCGTATAAGATTTCTCCCTTCTTTTCTCCATGTGAAGCAAGCACACTTTTAAACTGCCGAAGCAGAGTACTTTTTCCGCACCCGCTCTTTCCACACAGTACAACAAATGAACCTTCTTCTACTTCCATGGATACCTGATAAAGTGCCGCATGGCTTTCTTTTGGATATTGAAAACTAAAGTTTTTTACTTCGATACAATTCAATTTTTTTATAACCTGCTTTCTTTTATTTTTGACGCTCACATCATTTTTTTCGGCTCTGTCAAATACCATGGAAGCCTGCGCTCCATATCTGCCATTTTTTTAAGTTTCTCAAATCTTCTATCCTCAAGCACACCTAAAATCACAGGAAAGAAACAAAATCCCGCCCATGCCAGATAAATAATGACGCTAAGGGGGGTCAGCGGAAGTCCGCCGATTTTAATCTGTGGGTCATACTGTGCAAAGCTAATGCCCGCTGCCATTCCACCAAAATACACTCCCATCAGTGCCAGTAAAGTGCCTGTTACAATCCCATCCCTATTATCAAATCGAAAGATCGCAAAAGCACTTCTCCCTTTTAATCCATATCCTCTTGCACGCATTGAATCCGATGTATCAATTGCATTTTCCAGTGCCCAGGTAACCAATACAGAAAAAATCGTAATACCGTGACGCATTTTCTTAAAAATGTTTCCGTTCTTTACATCTCTCCCAATTGCTTTTTGTCCATTTCGGATGACGGTCAGCTGCTGTCCAAATCTCGGCACAAACCGAAATACCATAGATAATACCAAAGAAAGTGCCGGAATCACACGCCCAAACAGAATACACAAATTTATCTGTTGTCATTACTTTGTTGTAACAGGAAAACCATAGAATCGAAATAAAAAGCATCGATGCCAGTACCAGTCCATATACAATTGCCTCTAGCGTAACCGGCCCGGTTTTTAAATAAAATAACATCGTCACTCCATAATGATTAAACGCAGGATTAATAAATGCCACAATTATCATTGCCGGAAGTGTTGCAAGCAGATTAAATTTTAATACTCTCTGCCAGCCTTGAAGTCTGGATGCATAACAAAATGCTCCCAGGAACGAAATTCCCAGAAAAACCGGATGGCTGTTCAACATGGTTATCAAAATGACTGCCGCAAACCAGAAAAAATTCACCGCCGGATGACAATCTGAAAAAGCATCCCCTCTTTTTTCTTTCATCTTTTGCCCTCTTTTCATTTTTATTTTCAAAAAACTGCTTTCAAAATCAATGAAAATAAAATTTATCGTACAAAAAATTTGTTTCCGTCTATGCCTGCGGAAACAATTTTGCGTTTTAATCTCCAAATGCCTGTATCCTGACTCGCAGTTCTAACCTACTTGCTGCCCTTCTCAGAAGAAATTTCTTCCAATGGATTCGCAGTTTTCGTCCTGATTACAGTAGGGATAAAGTCTGTTGCGGAATCTCACCGCACGTTCCGAAAATCATCCGATTTTCATGCATTTGTACTATCGATTCATTTATTTTATTTCATTGTTTTGTTGAATTTTGTTCATATTTCTTTCATAGTACGCTTTATCATAGAGTTTGTCAAGCGGTCTCTCTTTCCCCAAATTTCCGGTTATCGCTTTGATTATCTACCAACGTTCCATCCTCGTATTTTCCATCTTTAAACGCAAAGAAAAATTCAAAGAAATCATCGGTTTCATAAATTTCCATTAGTTCATTCAAATTCCAAATTGGATTTAAAGATGAAAGTTTTTCCCGTTCTACCCAGAACACCTTCCCCTCTTCTGAACTTTTCAATTCTCCTGTAAATTCATCCGTCTTATATAAAAGTACAAGATACCTTGTACCATCCTCCCGAATCCAGTCTTTCACACCACAGAGTTTTGGATTGGAAATTACTAAGCCTGTTTCTTCTTTCATTTCGCGAATCACAGAATCTTTTAGTGATTCTCCCCGGTTCTACGTGACCTCCCGGAAAAATAATTCCTTTTTCATTTTCCCTGATTATTTTTTCCTCAACCAGAACTTGTCCATTTTTATAAACCATGCACATGTTTGTTAATTCCATTGGTTGTTTTCTATCCATTGTTTTTTCTCCAATATTTACTTCTGATAAATCAGAATCTATTTCTTTACTTTTTCACATACTTCCCAATTACCCGCATCATCTCTTCAAAATCAATGGGTTTTGACAGATGTTCATTCATTCCGCTTTTCTTACTTGCCGCAATATCATCAGAAAAAGCATTTGCCGATACCGCAAAGATTGGAATCTCTCCTGCATCTTTTCGCTCCATTTTCCGGATTGCTTCTGCCGCTTCATATCCATTCATTCTTGGCATCATGATATCCATCAAAATCAAATCGAATTCCCCAATTTCTGATTTTGCAAATAACTCAACTGCCTCTGTTCCGTCTTTTGCCGGAGTGACCAAAACTCCCTGTTCTTCCAGCATATAAGTCTCTATTTCAAGATTTAATTCATTATCTTCGGCCACCAAAATATGCATTCCCGAAATAGAAATCTCTTCTTCCCTCTTCTGAACTTCTTCTTTTTCAGCTTCATAGGTTTTATCAATTTTTAAGGTAAGCTCCACAGTAAACACCGTACCTTTTCCCTCTTCACTGACAAAATCTACTTTTCCTCCAAGCAGATCCACGGTCTTCTTTACGATAGAAAGCCCAACCCCGCTTCCATTATAAGTGGTTCTCGCAGTCTTATGTTCCTGTGCAAAATTTCAAATGCATGTTTTTGAAATTCTTTACTCATTCCAATTCCGGTATCCCGACAGATAAATAAAATTCTTGCACATTCTCCATCGGATTCCATCTCCCGACAGGAAACCTGCACAAGCCCTCCCGGGTGATTATATTTTACTGCATTGCTCATCAGGTTCTGAAACACTCTTTGGATGTTTAGAGGGCTTCCAAGCAGATAGCAATGTTCATTTTCAACCGGCTCATACCGAAATTCAACTCCTGCATTTTTCGCCTGCACGGATACAATTGTTACCGCATTGTCTAAAATTTCCTTCAAATTAAATGACTCATTTTTACTTTCCATTTCCCCGGCTTCCATTTTACTCATATCCAATATGTTATTTACCAATTCTAAAAGGAAATCCGAGGCGGTATAAATCTTTTCAAAACAGTCTTTCACGCGAGAAGGCTCTTTTACACATTCCAGTCCAATCTCTGTCATTCCGCGGATTCCGTTAATTCGGTGTCCGAATATCCATGACTCAATTTCGACGAAGGAAATCTGTCTTCGAGGCATCTGCGGTTGCCGCTTTTTCTGCACTGATACGAAGCTGTTCCTGATAATCCATCTCCTTTTTCTTTTGTTCACTGACATTTCTTATAAGAAGCAACACCGATGTCTGTCCATTTTCATCATCACGTTTTTTAGAAACTAATAGCATCTGGTACCATTTTCCGGTAATTGCTTCAATCGTACAACCTAAAAAATTGCGTTCTTTCATTCTTTCTGAAAGTGTTTGTTAAGTCTGTAAATTCCAAAAAAGTCTCTCTTGCCGATTCAAGCATCAGTTTCTGCGCAAATTCTGTAAGCATCTTATCGGCTTCTTTAATTCCGGTAATTATTTCTTTTAATTGCGAAGTTTCAACAACCGGCTCCCAGGTATTTTCTTTTGGATACAGGATTAAATTCACATCATAAATACTTGAAATTGCCTGAACCAAATAAAATTCTTTCTCCATCCGATTCATTTTTTCTCTCTTCTGAGACTGGACAAACAATAATAGCAACCAGAGCAAAATCAGATACACACCTGCTGCAATGCCAAGCGTCAGTAACATCCTCGGATAAATTTTCTGAGCACGGAAAAACACATACAGATAATAGTTTCGGTACATATCATGTTTTCCAAACCAGGTTTTCCCATCACTTTTTAATTCAATCAGATTTTCATCCTCTGGATTTTGGTCATTCTTTAAAACACTTGAAATCGGACACTCAGAAATTGAAAGTCCTTCCAGTTTTCCCGCACTGCTGCTGATTACATTTTCTCCATCTGTCACAACAAGCACTTCATTTTTATTCTGCACAAGATTATCTAACAGATTACTAAGTGAGATTTCGTACTTATCATCTTGAAACTTCGTTGTATCGTAATAACAGATAATGATTCCAGACTCATCAACTCTTGAGGCAATAGCATATTCATAACTCTTTCCATCTACTTCCACACTGTCAGCAAAAACTTTTTCCGGAAACTGTAAGACTTCTTTTACCTGAGAATCCTCTAAAATAAGTTTTAAAAATGTCTCATTTTCTGCTTTATCTAATTTTACATTTTCTGCCATCTGCAAATTTTCATCTAATAAAATCACTCCGGAAAGATACTGGTTTTCGGCCTGCTCTAACAGTTCTGCTTTTTCTTCCTCTTTTGTATAATATTTCAGCACATTGATTTTATTAATCATATCCTGTAAATCTTTAGTTGTAATTCCCATCTCATAATCCAGATATTTTTGACAGGTTGTTTTTGCAAGATTTAAGGTGCTTGATACTTCTCTTTCAATTGCCTTTTTCTGATGCCTGAATGAAAGCCCAAGCGTTAAAACAAATAGAACAATTCCTCCTAAAATTAGCCCAAGCAGAATATACTTTTCACTCGGATTGCTCCTTCGCTGTTTCTGTTTGGTCATTCTCCGCTCCTCCATATACATTTTTTTCTACATCTAACCCATATTTTTCTACAATTTTCTCCATTGTCCCGTCCTTGCGCATTTCCCCAAATGCCTTATTGAGTCTTCGGACGGCACCCGCATCTCCCTCTTTTCGAAATGCCACTCCCACAGCTTCACTTCTTAGACTCATATTTAAGAAACGGTACTCTCCCGGATATTCCTCCGTATACGTCTGTAAAGAACCCTCATGTCCGATGATGGCATCTACATATCCTTTTCTTAACGCTGTAAATACTTCATCAAGTTCTCGAAAACAGGTCAACTGCTCTAATTTAGGAAAATTCGGATTCACCTGTTTTAAGATAATCTTTTCTGAGGTAGAACCTGCCTGTACTCCCACACGTTTCTCTTCTAAATCAGCAAGCGATTGTATCGTGCTATCCGAATGAACTACAACCACACGCTGTGTATAAAGGTAAGGATTTGTCCATAAATATCGGTCTTCTCTTCCCTCTATTGTCAGATAAGACCACAGACAATCCACCTTCTTATTTTCCAGTTCTACAAAACGATCTTCAATCGGTATCATCTGAAAAACAGGTGTATATCCGCTCTTTTACACGCCTCCTTTGCCACATCCACATCGATTCCCGAATAATTTCCATTAATATCCTGATAAAATAAGGAGTATACGAAGTTCCTCCAATGATTAATTACCGGAAAAACTGTCTTCTTTTTTTGTTTTGTTCCACACGCACAGACACCTAAAATCGCTGCGAGCGCCACTACAAGTAATACCCCTTTTTCCTCATAGCTGTTCCCCTTTTTACTTACTCCAGAATTTCTTATGTCACTGTTAACTTTTTATATCTTCCTGGCAGATACGTGTCAGTTTTTCTTTAAAAAATGAAATCATCCTCTCCCATACTTCATCCTGAAAGAACTGTAAATCCGCAATGGTCTGCTCCTTCCAGAACTAAAAAATGTCACATCACAACCATTTTTTTCTAAGATTTCATAAAGACTTTCACTTTGTGAAAACGGCACAGTACGATCATTTGTTCCATGAATAATTAAAAACGGTGGTGCTTCTTTTGTCACTTTTGAAACCGGTGAATTTTCATATCCTTTTTCTGGATTTTTCATGACATTAAAGCCCAGCAACAGGGATTCCGGTGATGCTGCACACTGTTCTGCCTCTTGGTATTGAAACTTCGAGGTATCAGTTGGAGGATACCATGGGCAGGCAGCCTGAACCTTGCTTGACTGTTCCAGATAATCTCCAACATCCAGTGAAACATCTTCATCAAGTGCCGCCATACAAGTTAAGTAACCACCTGCGGATTCTCCAGTCACCCCAAAGTACTCTGCATCAATCCGATACCGGTCTGCATGCGCTCTCAAATAGCGAATTGCCGCTTTTACATCCTGAATCTGCATTGGATACTCTCCCCTCATTAGAAGTACGGTATTCCCACGCTTGCCACGACAAAAACCCACTTTTGTGCCAATTTGCTAAGGTAAGCGAAATGCGCAGACCTGTCCATCCGAAGCCATGCCCCCGCCACAAATCCATACCACACACGGATATGTTTTTCCACTAAAATCCTCCGGATAAATCAAATCCAGTTTTAAATCTCTGCGGCAGTGTCCATACCAGGAATCCACCTGTGCATACGTGATTCCCGTAATTGCCACATACTGCGGTTTTTCCACTTTAATTTTTAATACTTCTTTCATGCATTTTTCCTCCAATTACCTTTTTCCTTTATTTTATCATACCCTTTGCCAAAAAGAATCCTGGGAGGACAGGATTCTTTTTTCGGGTATTCTATGCTTTATCGTTTTCTTATTTTTATTTCTGCCTGTTTAGAAAATTCTCTTTTCCAAAACAAACTTCTGAGCAGTACCATCCACCCCCATGAAATAGAAAGTGCCGGAAGTGCGGAGATTATGATTCCTCTGACCGGAGAGATTTCTGAAAACACAGTTGGTTCAAAAAACATGATAAACACAACTGTCATCATGACAATCAATGTAATTTTCTCTTTCATGGTATTCGGGGGTGTCAGGAAAATTTTTTTAAATCCATCTCAAGTCTTTCTGGTTCTTTTTTCATTTTAAACAAGGCGTACCTTTAAAATCGCAGAAACGAAATTTTCGCTCCTGCCGGTTTTTGTTTAATCTTCTTTAATTTTTCCGTCAATTGTAATCGTCACAACCTGCCATGGAATGAATTTTTCACTGTTTTTTAAGGCTGCCACCGCTGCCCGTTCCAGGCTCCGCAGCAAGGAACTTCCATACGAAGCACCGTCACACTTTTAATGTTATTTTCAGCAATAATCCGGGTCAGTTTCTTACTATACTCTACGGAATCCAGTTTTGGACAGCCAATCAATGTAATTTTTCCTTTCATAAATTCCTGATGAAAATTCGCATAAGCATAAGCCGTACAATCTGCCGCAATTAAAAGTTTTGCTCCATCAAAATAAGGCGCATTGACCGGCACTAACTTAATCTGGCATGGCCACTGACCAAGCTGGGACTGCTGGACTTCTTTGACAGTTTCTTCTTTTTTTATACTTCTTCTCTGTTGAATTGATGCAGGGCATGTCCTGGGCATCCTGAAAATGCCGTTTTTTCTGATTTTTCTTCTTTTTCTTTACTTTCCTGCGCTTTTCTTTTCATATTCTCTTTTACTGCTGTTTCATCATAAGCGGCTGCTTCTCTTTCTACAAATGTAATTGCTCCGGTTGGACAATTTGGCAGACAGTCTCCAAACCCATCGCAGTAATCATCTCTGGTCAGCTTCGCCTTTCCGTCAATCATCTCAATTGCCCCCTCATGACAGGCTGATGCACATGCCCCACATCCATTACATTTTTCTTCATTTATCTCAATAATTTTACGAATCATAGAAAAATACCTCCGTTTGTTTTATCTCTGTCTTGTTTACAAACACATAGTAAAACAAATGGAGGCAAAATTATGTTGTTGGTACAACAAATTTAAAAATCTTATTTTTAATTCTGCAGCATTTGGATTTCCGTTTCAAAAAAACGCTCCTGAAATTCCACCAGTGCTGCAATCTGCTCTTTGCTGTATTTTCCTTTTTCCTTACAGACAACCAGCTTGTCTTCCACGTCATTTTTTCGTTTAATCACTGCCACGACATATCCCTCATAAGCTTCCACAGCTTCAAATTCTCCGACAACATAAACATCGATTTCCTCTCCATCTCCAGATACGATATCTGGAATGAAACCATAGTTTAAGCAATATACAAATCCGTGCTCTGGATGTCTTGAAGCAAGGGGACGGTCGATTTTCACCTTTATAAATTTTCCAAGGTAAGATTCCAGTGAAAGTGTTGTGTTTATATCTCTGTTCTTCATTTACATTTCTTCTTTCTATTCTTCAGCTCACATCGGAGTTCCCACTTCGATTAGATTTCCATCCAAATCATAAAATCGAACAATCTTTTTCCCAAAATCATTCTCCATCAGCTTGTTGACATATTCTACTTTCGGATGCAACTGCTCTAGTTTTTCTACAAATTTTTCTATCTCACGTTCTTCAAAATATAGCTCACTGGCATGATTTTTTTGTTTCACTTCTTTTTTCAAAAAATCCTGCCAGATTTTTTTCTGCTGTAATACAAGTCCTTCTGTTAAGATTATGGTCTCGTTGTTATCCAGAACAACTTCCAGACCAAAAATATCGTGGTAAAAGCGTTTGGATTTATCAATATCTGTTACAATAATTAATACGTTTTTTAATCTCATGGACTCTCCTTTCCGCAGCCATAGCCAACACGAAGAACTACTTCGTTTTCATCTTTCAACAAAGTTTCTGCAACCTGAAACAGCAGCACAATTAATATTAATGCTTCTTTCACATTAATTTTATTATAACAGATATTGTCATTTCTGTGTAAAAAACAGGCTTTGGCAAACATTCTTTTGAGATTTTTATATGAATATGATAGACTACTAACTATAATATATATTGGATTTCTTACTAAGAAATACTTACAAAAGAAAGGCTTTTTTATTATTTATGAAAGAAAAGATATTTAACATCATTCAGATTGGAGATAAAAGCAATAAAATCAGCCGTGCATTTGATATTTTTATTACGATTATCATTGTCGGTAATATTATTGTCACTTTTTTGGAAACGTTTGACCAGTTATCCTCTTTTTCCGGTTTATTTAAAATAGTGGAGATTGTCACTGTTTTTGTTTTCTGTGTTGAATATATCCTGCGCATCTGGACTGCAAACTATCTTTACCCAGAAGTAACTGCCGGACATGCACGTTTTAAATTCTTGATTTCTTTTGATGGAATTGTTGATTTGCTGACCATCATTCCGGCTTTTTTCTTATCCGGTTTTGTCATTTTCCGTATGCTCCGCGTTGCCAGAATTTTTCATCTGTTTCGTCTCAATGCAAAGTATGATTCATTTAATGTCATCACAACGGTTCTTTATGAAAAACGAAACCAGATTATTTCTTCGGTTTTTATTGTTTTGATTTTAATGCTTGCAAGTAGCCTTTGCATGTACAGTGTGGAACATGAAGCGCAACCTGCCGTCTTTCGCAATGCCTTTAGCGGAATCTGGTGGAGCATGTCAACTTTGCTTACCGTCGGATACGGTGATATTTATCCGATTACAACCCTTGGACGTATCATGGCAATCTGTATCGCCTATCTTGGTGTCGGAGCAGTCGCTATTCCAACCGGTATCATCAGCGCCGGTTTCGTAGAACAGTACCAGAGAAAAAGCAGTATTTCTGATTTAAAAGATGCGGACATTCAGGAAATTGCAGAAGTGTTTGTTGATAAACGCTATGCCGGAAAAACTGTAGAAGAAATGGAAGAAGCACAGCAAATCACCATCTTTCTTGTTTTACGTGATGATTTTTCTGTGCTTCCTCAAAAAAATACGGTTTTAAAATTAAATGATATTATTATTATTCGGGTGGAAGGGGAATAGTCAGGGATGAGACTTTCGTCCCTGATTATTTATCCTTGTTTATAAGCTCACAATCTTACACTCAAACGGTGCAAGCGTGATTTCTCCCTGTTTCACTTCATGCGCATTATGGTTAATATACATAACCACTTTCTGTGTCTCATCTCCTCTGGTTACGATTTCCACACCTTCTTCAGAAGGTGTCATCTTGATTTCACATTCTTTCATAATGTGTTCCATCAAAAGATTGGTAATCTTTTCTTCCAGACCGCATCCTACATAATAAGTCGTTCCTTTTTCGGTTTTCTTTCTGGTAATTGCCGCAAATTCTTCATAGAACTGGTCTCCATAATGGAATAACACTTCTGCATCTTTGACTTGAATCATATCTCTGAAAATTCCGCCTTTTCCGGAAATTCCTTCAAATTCACCAGTTCCGATTACCGGAAATGCCTCATAATCCTGAAGACTTTCAGTTTCTTCTATAGTAAGACCGGTTAAGTCTCCATAATGAACCGGCATCGTTTCACCAAACGGAATATTATTGTTCACATCTTTTACTGCATGACGGTAAGTAACTACTACTGTTCCGCCATTTTTTACAAATTCATGGATACGTTTTTCCATTTCCGGTTTTGTAATAATCATCTGTGGCAGAATCACTACTTTATAGCCAGAAAAATCTCTGTCTTCCGGAATCACATCCACACCAACATTCTGATCATGGAATGATTTATAGAATTTCTGCATTTCTACCGAACTGTCTAACAAAATGCTCTGTCTCTGGATTCTGAAAGATGCCAGTGAATCATAGTCGTATACAATTGCAACCTGATTGTTAATTGGGGCTTCCATTGCTTCTTTATAATTGGAAATATCCTGGAAGAAACTCTGTACTTCATAGAATTTTCTACGCTTTACATTATCTGCATCAATGACTCCATAACAGAACTGTTCTGCACCTTTTGTTGCACCTCGATATCTAAAATACATTAAGGAATCTGCACCATGTGCCATACTTTGATAGGACCACATTTTTGCCTGATTCGGTCGCCAAACCGGGGCAGAAGATCGCCTTTGTCGGTTCCACCGGCGCGGGCAAAACCACGATTACCAACCTCATCAACCGCTTTTATGATATCACCTCCGGCACCATCACCTATGACGGCATTGATGTGCGCAAGATCCGCAAAAGTGATCTGCGCCGCAGCCTTGGCGTGGTGCTGCAGGACACCCATCTGTTCACCGGCACAGTGGCGGATAACATCCGCTTTGGCAAACTGGATGCAACCGACGAAGAGATCATCGCCGCCGCAAAAATTGCCAACGCGCACTCCTTTATCGAGCGCCTGCCCCAGGGGTACAACACCATGGTATCGGGCGATGGTGCCAACCTGAGCCAGGGCCAGCGCCAGCTGCTGGCCATTGCCCGCGCTGCTGTGGCCGACCCGCCGGTGCTGATTTTGGACGAAGCGACCTCCAGCATCGATACCCGCACCGAAGCTCTGATTGAAAAAGGTATGGACCGCCTGATGGAGGGCCGTACCGTCTTTGTTATCGCCCACCGGCTTTCCACCGTACGCAATTCCAACGCCATTATTGTGCTGGAACACGGCGGCATTGTGGAGCGCGGCAGCCATGATGAACTGCTGGCCCAAAAGGGCGAATACTACCAGCTGTACAACGGCATGTTTGAACTTGCATAAAATTCCTGCCAAGAAAAGTTCACATCCTTGTGGTAAAATAATCAAGCAATATCGCCCATGGAAAGGGGACTACCCATGTCGCAGATGACAAAGCGCGCACTGGAAGCTTCGCTCAAGGAACTGCTGCGCCACAAACCGCTGGACAAAATCACGGTCAGCGACTTGACCGACCACTGCGGGGTCAACCGCATGACCTTTTATTACCACTTTAAGGATATTTACGACCTTGTGGAATGGTGCTGCGAGGAGGACGCTGCCCGCGCGCTGGCCGGGCAGAAAACCTATGATACCTGGCAGCAGGGCTTTTTGCAGATTCTGGAAGCCCTGCGGAAGGACAAAGCGTTTTTTACCAGCGTCTACCGTTCCATCAGCCGCGAACAGCTGGAAAATTATCTCTACCGCCTGACCTATGACCTGATGATGGGCGTTGTGGAGGAGCGCGCCGCCGGTATGACGGTTCGCCCGGAGGATAAAGAGTTTATCGCCAACTTTTATAAGTTCGCCTTTGTGGGGCTGACACTGGACTGGATCAAAAACGATATGCGTCAGGACCCCGCCCAGCTGGTGGAACAGCTTTCCACCCTGATTCACGGTGATGTGACCAAGGCGTTGGAAAAATGCCGCATTGATAAAAGCTGATGTACATCTTGCGTTAAGGGCCGAACCATGAAATGCACGATCTGCGAAAAACGAATGTAGGCCGCCATGGCCCCCACCATCTTCCGCTGTTTTCCCGCCCCTGTAACAAAAACTTCAAATTTTATACAAAACAGCGCCGTGATAAAAATTTAATCACGGCGGCTGTTTTGCTGATTGTGAACCCCGCCTCCGCTGGTTATACTATAGATATTCCAAAAGGAACACCCCAGACAAACAACAGCAAACAATAAAACCAACGCAAGGAGGCTTTTTTATGTATTATTCCAGCGGTAACTATGAAGCTTTTGCCCGTCCCGAAAAACCGGAGGGCGTTGACCACAAGAGTGCCTACCTTATCGGCAGCGGCCTGGCCGCGCTGTCCGCCGCATGCTTTATGGTGCGTGACGGCCAGATGAAGGGCGAGCACATCCATGTGCTGGAAAAGGACCCCATCCCCGGTGGTGCCTGCGATGGCTACAAGTACCAGGACATCGGTTACGTTATGCGCGGCGGCCGTGAGATGGACAACCACTTCGAGTGCATGTGGGATTTGTTCCGCTCCATCCCCTCCATTGAGGATGAGAACGTCACCGTGCTGGACGAGTATTACTGGCTGAACAAGCACGATCCCAACTACAGCCTGTGCCGCGCCACCGTCAACTGCGGCGAGGATGCCCACACCGATGGCAAGTTCGGCCTGTCTGACAAGGGTGCCATGGAGATTTTGAAGCTGTTCATGACCCCGGACGAGCAGTTGTACGATAAAAAGATCACCGACTTCTTTGATGACGAAGTCCTGAACACCAACTTCTGGCTGTACTGGCGCACCATGTTCGCCTTTGAGAACTGGCACAGCGCCCTGGAGATGAAGCGCTACCTTCAGCGCTACATCCACCACATCGGCGGCCTGCCGGATTTCACCGCCCTGCGCTTTACCCGCTACAACCAGTATGAATCCATGATCCTGCCCATGGTCAAGTACCTGGAAAGCTATGGCGTGCAGTTCCATTACGGCGTCAAGGTGACCAACGTTGCCTTTGACTGCGCCAACGGCAAAAAGCAGGCCACCCGCATTGATACTCTGCGCGACGGCCACGAAGAGTGCATTGACCTGACCGAGAACGACCTGGTGTTCATCACCAACGGCGGCTGTGTCGAAAACTCCACCATTGGCAGCCAGACCACCGTTGCCCCCCTCAAGTTTGATCTGAAGGAAGGCGGCGGCTGGGATCTGTGGCGCAAGATCGCCGCCCAGGATCCCAGCTTCGGCCACCCGGACAAGTTCTGCTATGACCCGGAGCTGAGCAACTGGATGAGCGCCACCATCACCACGCTGGACCAGCGCATTGTGCCCTATATCAAAAAGATCTGCAAGCGCGATCCCTTCACCGGCAAGGTCGTCACCGGCGGCATTGTCTCCGTCAAGGATTCCAGCTGGCTGCTCAGCTGGACCCTGAACCGCCAGCAGCAGTTCCGCGACCAGCCCAAGGACCAGCTCTGCGTTTGGGTGTACAGTCTGTTCAGTGATAAGCCCGGCGATTACGTCAAGAAGCCCATGCGCGAATGCACCGGCGAGGAGATCTGCCAGGAATGGCTGTACCACATTGGTGTACCAGTTGACCAGATCGAGGATCTGGCTGCCAACAGTGCCAACACCGTGCCCTGCATGATGCCGTATATCGACGCTTTCTTTATGCCGCGCGCTGCCGGCGACCGCCCGGATGTTGTGCCCGAAGGCGCTGTGAATTTCGCTTTCATCGGCCAGTTTGCCGAGACCAAGCGCGATACCATCTTTACCACCGAGTATTCCATCCGCACGGGCATGGAAGCGGTTTACACCCTGCTGAACGTTGACCGCGGCGTACCGGAGGTCTGGGGCAGCGTATATGATATCCGCGACCTGCTGGATGCCACCGTAAAACTGCGCGACGGCAAAAAGGTCACCGATATGGAGATGAACGTTGTGCAGAAACTGGCCCTGAAAGAAGCTTTGAAGAAGCTGGAGGGCACCGAGATTGAAAAACTGCTGAAAGAATACAATGTGATCTGAAGCGTATAATCATTCTTCCATAAAAAGCACTGCCCCGGCGGGATATCTTGTCCCGCCGGGGCGCTGCTTTATATGATTCTATTTAACGTTTGCAATCTATTCTGCTTACCCCAAAATTGCAAAGCTCTGTGCACCCAGCACCAGCTCATCGCCCTTCACTTCGGCTTTGCCGATCACATGCAGCACGCGGTACCGTCTTCCAGCTTCAGGGGCAGTTCTGCTTCCTCGCGGGCGGGGTTCACCGCGCAGATCAGCTTGCCGCGCTCCCAGGCAAACGGGCGGTAGCTGCCCTTTGCCTTGGGGGCAAACCGCACATGGAACGGCGCATCGGAATCCAGATCCCGGTGGCTGTGGCGGAAGTTCAGCACCCCCTGCACGGTATGCCACAGGCTGTCAGGGTCTGCCTGCTGGGCAGCCACGGTGGGGGCGTCCGCGGCATCGTCCACCGGCAGGTACAGCTTGTCGGCTGCGGCGGTAGAAAATCCCTTGTTGGCGCTGTTATCCCACTGCATGGGGGTGCGGGAACCGGTGCGGAAATAGCCGCCCTCCTTGGTGGGCAGCGGCAGATAGCGCATGCCGATCTCATCGCCATAATACACAAACGGTGCGCCGGGCAGGGTAAACAGCATGGCGTAAGCAATTTTCAGCTCATCCGGGGTCAAACCGGCGGAGGGGCGGATGGTATCATGGTTGCAGGTAATCAAGCAGTACAGGCCGTCCTTGCGGGTCGCCTTGTAGCTGGGCAGCCAGTCATCCAGGAACTTGTCAATACCCGTGCCGGAATCCGCACAGAAATACGCCTTGCCGATGTTATGCGGGTCAGAATCTGTTGCGCCATCATAATTGCGCATCAGCCAGCTGTAGCCATTGCCCTGCCATTCCAGCATAAAGTCCATATCAAAGCCGTTTTTCAGGGACTGGCGCGGCTGGTTCCATTCGCTCACCAGAGCGGCTTCGGGGTATTCCTTGTCCAGCATAGCGGCAATATCGCGCCAGATGGCACAGGTATACTTTTTGTGGTGGGTATCATTCTTGACCAGGCTGGATGCCATATCCACACGGAAACCATCGCAGCCCATATCCAGCCAAAAGCGCATCACATCCTTCACGGCTTCCACCGTTGCGCGCGGGCCGGGGGCGTCGGTGGGCATTTGCCACTTTTCGCGGCACTTGCCGTAACCATAGTTCAAAGCAGGCTGGCACTTGAAGAAGTTCAAAATATAAGTACCGTTGCGGTCGGTCTCGCCGCCAATGAACGGCATACCGTCACCGGCGCTAAAGCAGGAGTCCGTCCAGATATAGCGGTCGGAATACTCATTCTTTTCCGGCTTGCTGCTCTCCTTAAACCATGCGTGTTCCTCGCTGGTATGGCCGGGCACCAGGTCCAGCAGCACATGGATGCCCTTGGCATGAGCTGCTTCAAACAGCGCTTTGGCATCCGCGTTGGTGCCATAGCGGGGGGCAATCAGCTTATAATCGCGCACATCATACCCGGCGTCCTTGAACGGGGAATCAAAGCAGGGGTTGATCCAAAGGGCGTTGCATCCCAGCTCTTTGATGTAATCCAGCTTTTCGATAATCCCCTTCAGATCGCCGATGCCATCCCCGTTGGTATCATAAAAGCTTTGGGGGTAAATTTCGTAAAAAACTGCGTCTTTCAGCCATTGTTTCAAAACAATCCCTCCTATTATTTTCTGTCCCTCTGCGCGGAATCCGGCGCACCGTATGGTTCCCGCTGTACCGGGCAAAGTTCCACTTTTATCATACGGTTCCGCACGGCAGTTGTCAATCACCTTTCACAAAAACAGACGCAGATATTTTTAATTTTCTGGTGCCGGTGCACAATTTTGTCTGCTTATGGTGCATTCTGCTGCGTAACGCTGCTGTTCAGCATCCGGGCAAATTCGCGCGCAGCTGCGTTGGGAACACGGCCGCCATCCTGCACCAGCACAACATGACGGGTGGGGATTTCCTCTTTCAACTGGATGGTAAACACATCCCCCGCGGCCAGGGCGTCCTTGGCAAAATTCTGCGGCACATACCCCAGCCCCAGCCCGCTTTTGACCAGCGGCACCACCTGGTCGGTGGTAGCGGCCTCAGTATCCGGCTGCAAAACAAGATTGTTGCTTAAGTAAAACTGGTTATAGAACGCATAGGTCATCGTCTCGCTGCCCAGGCAGATCAGAGGGTATTGCTGCAGTTCTTTCAGCGCCCAGCGGCGGCCCTGCAAAAATTCAAAGTCCCTGCCGGCAATCAGAATTTCCTGGAACGGCATCAGCAGGGTACGGCGCATCGTGGATTCCAACCGGGCCGGGGTGGTGATCACACAAAGATCCACCAGCCGCGCCCCAGCGCACGGATGGCCTGCGGGGTGGAATGGTTGGCAATGCGCAGCCGCACGCCGGGGTAACGCCGGTGGAATTCCCGCAGCTTATCCAGCAAAAACACATTCAAAGCGGTCTCGCTGGCGCTAATGGTCAGCGCGCCGCTTTCCAGCGCGGTAATGCCCGCCAGCTCGCTTTCCCCGCCTGCAGCTGCTCCTGGGCGATTTCCACGTGGGCAAACAGCACCTCGCCCTCCGGCGTCATCGTCACGCCGCGGGTGCTGCGCACCAGCAGCTTGCAGCCCAGCTGTTCCTCCAGCCGGTTCAGGGCGCGGGTCACATTGGGCTGGCTCATGCGCCAGCACATTGGCCGCGCGGGTTATACTGTGATATTTGCAGACATAGTAAAATAAGCGGTAATATTCATAGTTTACATTCACAGTTTTTCCTCTTTTCCTGCGTTTTGCCATATCAAATACAAATATTTTGCATGCGAAACATATATTTTACAAATGTACTTTCCAACAGTATAATACAAACCGTTCCAGAAAACAAGGCATACCGCAGGGTTCGTGCACACCCCCCAGGGTGTACCTGAAACGTCGAAAATTTAGAATATTTCTACAAACGCGGAATCCATCGCACATTTGCGAAATCTTCGTCATTTTCTTCGTTTTCAGCTACACCAGGTAAGCAAGCGGCCCTGCCGGTATTGTCCAGGAAGGATGGCACCATGCAGTATCAGGATATGACAAAAAAAGAAATGCAGCGGGAATACCACCGTCTATGCCAGCGCTACCATGAGTACGAACAGCAGGGCCTGCAGCTGGATCTTTCCCGCGGAAAGCCTGCGCCGGAGCAGCTGGCACTTTCGCAGCGCATGCTGGGTGAACTGAACTCCCGCAGCGTGCTGGACAGTGAGGATGGCACCGACTGCCGCAATTACGGCGGGCTGGACGGCATTCCCGAAGCAAAAGCCCTGCTGGCCGGTATGATCGGCACGCGGCCGGAGCAGGTCATGGTGGGCGGCAACAGCAGCCTGACCATGATGTTCGATATCCTCAGCCACGCCATGCTGGACGGCCTGCTGGGCGCAGAGCCCTGGGTGCAGGTCAAGGACCGCAAGTTCCTTTGCCCCGTGCCGGGTTATGACCGTCATTTTGCCATGACGGAGCATTTCGGCTTCCAGCTAATCCCCATCCCCATGCACAATGATGGCCCCGATATGGACATGATCGAAGACCTGGTCCAGCGGGATGCTTCCATCAAAGGCATCTGGTGCGTACCCAAGTACCAGAACCCCACCGGCATTGTGTTCAGCCCCATGGTGGTGGAGCGCTTTGCCCACCTGCAACCCGCAGCGCCGGATTTCCGCATTTTCTGGGATAACGCCTACTGCGTGCATGACCTTTACCCCAACGCCCCGGCCGTCCTGCCAGACATCCTGTCCGCCTGCGCCAATGCCGGGCACCCGGATATGGTGTATGAGTTCTGCTCCACCAGCAAGGTTTCCTTCCCCGGTGCAGGCATCAGCGGCGTGGCGGCAAGTTCCGCCAACCTGATCGATCTGCGCAAAGTGTGGAAGTTTGCCACCATCGGCCCCGATAAACTCAACCAGCTGCGCCAGGCACGTTTTTTCCGCAATGAAAGCGGCATTGAAGCCATATGGCACGCCATGCCCGCCTGCTGCGCCCCAAGTTCGAGCAGGTCATCTCCATTTTCCGCGAGGAACTGGACGGCAGCGGCATTGCCAGCTGGACGGAACCCCGCGGCGGCTACTTCCTTTCCTTCGATACCATGCCGGGCTGCGCGGCCCGCACGGTGGAGCTTTGCCGCCGGGCCGGTGTCCAAATTCACCCCCGCCGGTTCCACCTGGCCCTATGGCCGCGACCCGCAGGACAGCAACATCCGTATTGCCCCCAGCTTTGCCAGCGCCGAGGAGATCGAACCTGCGGCCCGGCTGTTTACCATCTGCGTGCGGCTTGCCACACTGGAAAAGCTGACGGCTACCCGCTTTGCATCCGAAACCGCCCTTGGCGCGGAGCGCATCGCCTGAATCTCCGCTCCTTGGCAGTTTTGCACAAACACCGTACCTTTCCCTCACCATCAAAACCGCATAAAACTGCAAGATTTGTTTGAAATTAAGAACTTTTCCTTATTTTTTGCCATTAAATTCGGCAATTAGCTCAATTTTCAGTGTGCTTTATTGTGCATCGTGCACAGTATTTTTAATCTGTCAGAATCACGGAATATCCAAAAGGCAGAATGTGCGGCAAGGGGCTTACAAATGGCGGGGAATGGTGGTATTATGGCGGCATAAAAACGCAGCAAGGAGGGTGCTGAAACGGAACATCGCCGTTTCCCCCCTTCTGTTTTTCTCCTTGGTGCGCTTTTTATCAGATAAATTCAAAACATAAAGCCAGCCCGGCGCACAAGCTGCCCCGCTGGCCAGAGGAGGCGGAATAATGAACGAACTGACCGCCGCCTTAAAAGAGGAGCTTAACGTTGATACGGCGTTTACCCTTCCCATTTTTGGCGGCATCGACATCCCGGAATCCATCGCGGTAAGCTGGGGCATCATGGCGTTTTTGGTGATCGTTTCGATTTTGCTCACACGCAATCTCAAGGTCAATCATATCAGCAAGCGCCAGGCCATCCTGGAAACCGCTGTGGTAACCATGGATAACTTCTTCAAAGATCTGCTGGGCGAAGCCGGCAAACAGTATGTGCCGTACCTGATCACGGTTGCACTGTACATTGCCTGCTCCAACCTGATCGGCATCATTGGTCTCAAGCCCCCCACAAAGGACCTGAATGTTACCGCAGCGCTGGCTATTATGAGCATTGTGCTGATCGAATATTCCGGCATCCATGCAAAGGGCGGCAAGCGATTTGTACACAGCCTGGCGGAACCCATTGCCCTGATGACCCCCATGAACATTCTGGAAATCGCCATCCGGCCCACCAGCCTGTGCATGCGTTTGTTCGGCAACGTTCTGGGCGCATTTGTCATCATGAACTCATCAAACTGGTGGTTCCGGTTTTTGTCCCCGCAATTTTCAGCCTGTATTTTGATTTGTTTGACGGTCTGATCCAAACCTATGTGTTTGTCTTCCTGACCTCCCTGTTCATGAAAGAAACGATGGAATGACCTGCGTTTTCTTTCCCACTTTTACATTATTATAAAAAGGAGTAATTTATTATGGCAAGTTTGGTAGCTTTGGGCGCTGGCATCGCAGCACTGACCGGCATTGGCGCCGGCATCGGCATTGGCATTGCAACCGGTAAGGCAGCGGAGGCCATCAGCCGCCAGCCGGAAGCTGAAAGCAAGATCAGCAAGAACCTGCTGCTGGGTGCCGCCCTGGCAGAAGGCACCGCCATTTTCGGCTTCGTTGTTGCCCTGCTCATCATCCTGTTCCTGGGCTGATAACGGAGGCATAAACGATGCTGACACTGAATTTGAATATTCTGTGGACGGTCGTCAACATTCTGGTTCTGTTTGTTCTGCTGCGCAAGTTTTTGTATCGTCCGTTATGAACGTGATTGAGCAGCGCCAGAAGCAGATCGATGATGCGATCGCCGATGCAGAAGGCAAAAAGAACGACGCACAGGCTGTTTTGGCACAGGCGCAGGATAAACTGCAGAATGTGGATACCGAAGCTGCCCAGCGCCGCGAAGCCTACGAAAAGCAGGCTGAAAAAGAGAAAGAACAGCTTTTGCAGGACGCCCAGCGCCAGGCAGATGCGATTGTGGCCGAAGGCAAAGCCGCTGCCGAAGCAGAGCATGCCCGCCGCCTGCGCGATGCCAATGCTGAAACTTCCGCCCTGGCCCGCGATATGTGTGAAAAGCTGCTGGCGCGCAACCTGACGCAGCAGGACGATGCACGCCTGCTGGATGACCTGCTGCAGAAAGCGGGGGACAGCAATGGCAAGTGAATTCAGCCGCGAGTTTTTCTCCGCCAACCGCATTGTAAAGGCCGACCTGCACTGCGCCCGCCAGCCGCGGGAACAGGACCTTGATAAGATCAAGGCCGAGCTGAAATCCCTGTACGATGCAACCGAAGTCCTGCTGGATGTCAGCGTGGATGAAAGCCTGCTTTCCGGCTATGTATTGCAGGTGGGCGACCGTGTGTTTGATAACTCCGGCCGCATGCCCTGGACCAGATGACCGGCGACAAACCCGACCTGGCCACCCTGAAGACCCGCGTGGAGGACTACAAGCCCGCCGCCAACACCGCCGAGGGAGGCACGGTTGTGTCCGCTGCCGACGGCATTGTTACCGTTGAAGGCATGGACCGCGCCGTGTACGGCGAGATCGTCACCTTTGAAAACGGTGCCAAGGGCATGGTGGAAAGTGTTGAGCCTTCCCACCTGGGCATTATGCTGTTTGATGGTGCCGAATCCGTCGGCGTGGGCACCCTGGTGACCCGTACCGGCAAGCGCGCCGGTATCCCCGTCGGCGAAGCTTTCCTGGGCCGCGTCATCAACCCGCTGGGCGAGCCTATCGACGGCAAGGGTGCCATCGAAGCCGTTGGTTACAACCCCATCGAGAAGCAGGCCCCCGGCATCCTGGAGCGCCAGAGCGTGGACACCCCGCTGCACACCGGCATTCTGTCCATCGACTCGATGTTCCCCATCGGCCGTGGCCAGCGTGAGCTGATCATCGGCGACCGCCAGACCGGCAAGACCTCCATCGCCACTGATACCATCCTGAACCAGAAAGATACCGGCGTGCTCTGCATCTACGTTGCCATCGGGCAGAAGGCTTCCTCCATTGCCCGCGTGGCCGAGGACCTGAAAAAGCATGGCGCTATGGGCTACACCACCATTGTGGCCGCCACCGCCAGCGACAGCGCCCCCCTGCAGTACATTGCCCCGTATGCCGGCACCGCACTGGCCGAATATTTTATGGCCCAGGGCAAGAGCGTGCTGATCGTCTATGACGACCTTTCCAAGCACGCCGTGGCATACCGTGCCATTTCCCTGCTGCTGCGCCGTTCCCCCGGCCGTGAGGCTTACCCCGGCGACGTTTTCTACCTGCATTCCCGTCTGCTGGAACGTTCCTGCCGTATGCGGGACGACCTGGGCGCGGTTCCATCACCGCACTGCCCATTGTTGAAACCCAGGCAGGCGATGTTTCCGCCTACATTCCCACCAACGTTATTTCCATCACCGATGGCCAGATCTTCCTGGAGACCGCACTGTTCAACGCAGGCAACCGCCCGGCTGTCAACGTTGGCTTGTCGGTTTCCCGTGTCGGCGGCGCTGCCCAGACCAAGGCCATGAAAAAGGCCAACGCCAACCTGCGTATCGAGCTGGCCCAGTACAAGGATATGGAATCCTTCTCGCAGTTCAGCTCTGACCTGGACGCTGAGACCCGCCGCCAGCTGGAACACGGCAAGGCTTTGATGGAACTGCTGAAACAGCCGCTGTACCAGCCCAAATCCGACGCCGAGCAGGTCGTTTTGCTGACCCTCGCCGCCCACGGCGTGCTCGACGAGATCGAAACCGGCGACGCTGCGCCAGAAAACCTCCGCATTTGTGCGTCAGTTCCGTACGGACCCGTCCGGCGTGATGGACGAGATCCAGGCTTCCGGTAAGCTCAGCCCCGAACAGGTGCAGACCATCCTGAACGCCTGGAACGCATTTGCGGGAGGCGATGCCCATGCCATCCACTAAGCTGCTCAAGGAGCGTATTGAGAGCATTCAGGACACCATGAAGATCACCAATGCCATGTACCTGATCTCCTCCTCCAAGCTGCGCAAGGCACGCAAAAATTACCAGGCGGTTTCGCCTTACTTTGAGCGCATGCAGATGACGATGACCCGCGTGCTGCCCCACCTGCCGGAAGAACCGGTCCACCCGTTCTTCCACACCCGCAACCCGGAATCTCCGCGCCGCGCCTATCTGGTGCTGACAGCGGACAAAGGCATGGCCGGTGCATACAACCAGAACCTGCTCAAGTTTCTGAAATCGCACTGCGGCGATGACCCCAAGGCCCGCTTTTATGTGGTGGGCCAGACCGGCTACCGCGCCCTGCTGCACAAGGACCCCCGCCTGGTGGAAGATTTTCTGTACAGCGGCCAGGCCCCCACATTGCAGCGTGCGCGTGACATCACGGCGGACATGATCGATACGTTCAAGGCGGATGAGGTGGATGAGGTTTACCTCATCTACACCAAGATCCAGAACGCCCTGACCGCTGAACCGGTCATGCTGCAGCTGCTGCCGCTGGAACGCTCCCGCTTTGCGCCGCTGCCGCCCGCACTGGGCGATCCCCCATGGCGAGGTTGAGCTGTTCCCCGATGCGTGGTCGGTGTTCAAGCAGATGGCCCCCATCTACATGCACGGCATGATCTTCGGTGCCATGACCGAGAGCTATTGCGCCGAGCAGAGCGCCCGCATGACCGCCATGGATTCCGCCACCAAGAGCGCCACCGATATGATTCACGCGCTCCAGCTGGAGTATAACCGTACCCGCCAGTGCAATCACCCAGGAGATCACCGAGATCATCGGCGGTGCTTCTGCTGTGCAAACCAGCGACTATTAAACTTTTTGCACTGTATCCCTATCGGGATACAATGTTCAAACATTTATCTACTTCTGAAATTTAAGGAAGAGGCTATCGTATGACACAGGGAACAATTATTCGTGTAGCAGGCCCCGTGGTGGACGTTCAGTTCACCGAGGCAAGCTGCCTGCCCTGCAGGAAGCGCTGACAGTGACCGCTGAGGGCACCGAGCGCACGATGGAAGTAACGCAGCATGTGAACGAAACCACCGTTCGCTGCATTATGCTTTCTGCCAGCGAGGGTCTTGGCAAGGGGATGACCGTGAACGCACTGGGCCACGGCCTGACTGCCCGGTGGGCGAAGCACCCTGGGCCGCATGTTTGACCCCTGGGCCGCCCCATTGACGGCAAAGGCCCATGGCCGCAGACGTCCCTACCTGGCCCATCCATCGCAAGGCCCCCGGTTTTGAGGACCAGAAACCTGCAACCGAAATTCTGGAAACCGGCATCAAGGTCATTGACCTGCTGGCACCGTATGCCAAGGGCGGCAAGATCGGCCTGTTTGGCGGCGCCGGTGTTGGCAAAACCGTGCTGATCCAGGAGCTGATCCACAACGTAGCCACCGAGCACGGCGCTACTCCATCTTTACCGGCGTTGGCGAGCGCAGCCGTGAGGGCTGTGACCTTTGGGGCGAAATGAACGCTTCCGGCGTTCTGAACAAGACCGCCCTGATCTTCGGCCAGATGAACGAACCGCCGGGAGCCCGTATGCGCGTTGCCGAAACCGGCCTGACCATGGCAGAATACTTCCGCGAGGAAAGCCACAAGGACGTGCTGCTGTTTATTGACAACATCTTCCGTTTTGTGCAGGCCGGCTCCGAAGTTTCCGCCTGATGGGCCGTATGCCTCCGCCGTTGGTTACCAGCCCACGCTGGCCAACGAGCTGGGTGCCCTGCAGGAGCGTATCACTTCCACCCGTGATGGTCCATCACCTCGGTTCAGGCCGTTTATGTGCCTGCCGACGACCTGACCGACCCCGCCCCGGCCACCACCTTTGCCCACCTGGATGCCACTACCGTTCTGTCCCGTAAGATCGTGGAACAGGGTATCTACCCGCCGTGGATCCGCTGGATTCCACCAGCCGCATCCTGGAAGCAGACATTGTGGGCGAGGAGCATTATCGCGTGGCCCGCAAGGTACAGGCTACCTTGCAGCGCTACCAGGAACTGCAGGACATTATCGCCATCCTTGGCATGGACGAACTGGACGACAACGATAAGCTGACCGTTGCCCGCGCCCGCAAAATCCAGAAATTCCTGTCCCAGCCGTTCTTCGTTGCCGAGAACTTTACCGGCCTGCCGGGCAAATATGTGCCCCTGGCCGAAACTGTCAAGGGCTTTGCCGCCATCGTGGACGGTCAGGTCGATGATCTGCCCGAATGGGCGTTCTTCAACGTGGGCACGCTGGACGATGCTCGCAAGAAGGCTGCCGAAAAGGGCGGTGTGGCTGATGGAAAAGTTCGTTCTGAACATCACGGCCAGCAGCGGCGAGTTTTTCCAGGGCGAGTGCGAAAGCCTGACCCTGCCCACCGCTGACGGCCAGTACGGCGTACAGGCCGGACACAGCCCGGTGCTGGTTGCCCTGGAAATGGGCATCATGCAGTTCACCGTGAACGGCGAAACCCGCAACGTACTGGTGGGCGATGGCATTGCTGAAGTGACCCCCGCTTACGTTGTGCTGCTGGTCGACAGCGCCGAGCGCCCGGAGGATATCGATAAGAACCGTGCCGAGGTGCCCGCATCCGCGCCGAGGAACGCTTGCAGCACAAGCAGAGCATGCACGAGTATTACCAGAGCAAGATTGCCTGAACCGTGCCATGCAGCGCCTGCAGGCTACTGCAAAATACAACCGCTGATTACCTTCCAACAAAGTTGCCACCCGTTCTGTGCAGGGCATCCCTGCGCAGAGCGGGTGGCTTTGTTTTATCCTGTATCTGCTTTTCGTCTTAATTTGTCTTACTTGTTATAGTAATTTTATACCAAAATTAAGATTCAGTCTTTTTCTTGTTGACAAAGCAGCCCAAACTGTGTACAATCAGCAGTAAGGGAATGTCTTTCCCCCTCCCGGCCCATACTATGGTGTAGATACGCCATAACCATGTCCGGCAAACAGCAGCGGAACACGCTGCTTTACAGTCATAATTACAGTCATAATTAAAGGAGGGAACCTTTTTATGGTTACCAAAATCAGCAATAATGATCTTTCCCAGGCCAAAGCACAGGGCGTGGCCGTTCTGGATTTTTCTGCAACCTGGTGCGGTCCCTGCCAGATGCTTGCCCCGGTCCTGCATGAGCTTGCCGATGAAGTTGGCAGCAAAGCCGCATTTTACAGCATTGATGTGGACGAAAACCGCCAGCTTGCCACCGAATACGGCATTTCCAGCATCCCCTGCCTGGTCGTACTGAAAAACGGCCAGGAATCCGCCCGCAGCGTCGGTTTCCTGCCCAAGCAGGCTTTGCAGGATATGTTGGATAAGTATATTTGAGAGATACGCACGGCCTAAAAAGGAGCAGTTCCCCTTCAGCGCAACGGGCGCACATTGTGCGCCCCTACGGGTGGGGGTGTACCATAAATATTGCCGCACATTATAAAATGCACTGTAGGGAACGGTCTTGACCGTTCTGGCACCACAAAACATCTGCTCAAACCAACTTCGCCGCTCCCTTTCCCCACCTCCAATTCCTAATTCCACATTACCTTCTCACTCCTAACTCCTAACTCCTAACTAAAAACGCCATGCTTTCTTCGGAAAGCATGCGTTTTTCTTATTTCACTTTTTCCTCAATTGCGCAGGCATCATAGGGTTTCAGCTCCATGCTGCCCAAAACGTTTTTGCCGCTCAACAGGTCTGCACCGGATTCCACCTGCACCTTAACTGCGCTCTGGGTGGTGTTGATGTAGAAATGGTAGCGCGCGTTCTCGCTTTCGCGGCAGTGGTATTCCACACCCTGCGGCAGGTCACGCAGGTGCACCTTGGCATCGACCAAAGCTGCACGCAGCACAGCGGCGTTGCCGGCATCATCCAGGCGCGCACCGATGTAATAAGCGTGCCCCTTGCCGAACACATGGTGGGTCACAGCCGCATGGCCGGAATAGAAATCCTGTCCATACACAGCCACCACCTCGGTACCCTCGGCAGGCTGCAACAGTTCGCAGTAATCCTTGATGCTGCTCTGCTGGCTGCTCTTGACCCAGATGGCACGGTTGCCCTCGCCGGGGTACAGGTATCCAGTTCGCTTGCGGTCACGCCAAACACTTCGCGCAGGCCGTCACCGGGGAACCCGCCCAGCCAACACAGGGTGCTTTCATCCACATAGCCCAGCAGATAGGTGGCCACAACGGTGCCGCCGTTTTCCACATATTCGCGGATCTTTTGTGCAAAACCAGGCTTGGTCATAAACAGCATGGGCAGCACCACCAGCTTATAGCGGTTCAGATCTGCATCCACGCCCACAACGTCGGTTTCCACACCGCAGTGGTTTCAGCTGGGCGTACAGCTGGCAGCAGGTTTCGCGCAGGTTTTTCTGCTTGATCTGCATGCCCCAGGCGTCATCCAGCGCCCAACGGTTGTCCCAGTCAAAGATCATGGCCGCGTCCGCTTTGGGCAGGCTGCCGCACACCGGGGTCAGGGCGACCAGGGCTTCGTTGGTGGCGGTCACTTCGTTGAACACGCGGGTATCATCGCGGCCATCGTGGTCCACAACCGCGCCGTGGAACTGCTCAGAGCCGCCGCGGCCCTTGCGCCACTGGAAGTACTGCACGCCGTCCGCACCACAGGCCACTGTCTGGATAGCGCTCATCCGGTTCACGCCGGGGCGCTTGAGCTTATTATACTCGTGCCAGTTCACCAGGCTGGGGGTGCTTTCCATCAGCAGGAACGGCTTGTCCGGCTTGCAGCCGCGGATCAGCGCATGATCAAACGCCGTCATGCCCGCCGTCACGGTGGTGCTGCGGTCGGGGCGCCCCCAATGGGGGTAACTGTCCCAGCAGACAAAATCCAGCTCTCTTTGCAGCTTGTGGTAGTCCAATCCGGGGAAGTACTCCATCAGGTTCGTGGTAATGGGCACATTGGGGGTCCGCTTGCGCAGGATCGCCGTTTCGCTGTGTACATAGTCCATCATGTTCCAGGTGGTAAAGCGCCGCCAGTCCAGCTTCAGGCCGTTCAGGCTCTGCTCCCCGTTATCAAACGGCGGCTCCACCTCGTCAAAGCTGTCGTAGTGGTGGCTCCAGAAGCTAGTCCACCAGGCATGGTTCAGGGCATCAATGGTATGATACTTTTCTTTCAGCCAGCCGCGGAAGCGCTCTTGGCACAGCGGGCAGTAGCATTCGCCGCCCAGCTCATTGGAAATGTGCCACAAGATCAGGCCGGGGTGGTCGCCCACAGCGTCGATCAGGTGGTTCAGCAGCTCCTCTACCTTCTGGCGGTAGATGGGGCTGGTCAGGCAGTGGTTGTGGCGCATGCCCTGGTGGTCCCGCACACCGTTGGACTGCACGCGCAGCACTTCGGGGTATTTGCGTGCCAGCCAGTTGGGCTTTGCACCAGTGGCGTTGCCAGCTCGGTATAAATGCCCTGGTCATACAGTCGATCCATGATCTCGCGCAGCCAAGTAAAGTTATATTCCCCCTCGCGCGGCTCATATGCTGCCCAGGCAAACACACCCAGCGTAACGCTGTTCATTCCGGCCTTTTTTCATCATGCGGATGTCCGCTTCAAGAATATCCGGGCAGTCCAGCCATTGATCCGGGTTATAATCGCCGCCGCACAGCATCACAGGGGCTTTGGTGATAAAGTTCATCGTGGATTCCCTTTCCTCTACACTGTAAAGCATAAAACAAAAATTAGGAATCGGAAACCCGAAAGACGGAACTGGCGGTCTGCACCGAAATTCCTCATTCCTGATTTCCAATTCCTAAGGCAACACCGCATAATTCTAAGTGCCGATACGGCGAGCGAGGTGCGGCAGATGCTAAGCCAAAAGCGCAGATAATACTGGATGTCTTATCGAGCATTTTGGCAACGCAGATGCCGTGCCGCAGCCGCCGGAGCGGTGCTTAAGCCGTAAGGCGGGAATTATGCGGTATTGCCATAATTATAGTAGATTCTGCAGCTATTGTGCCATGTGCAGTTGATGCAAAGGTTTAGCCTTTGCTGCACCGGAGGTAATGCCCTCAACATAGAACTTCTGCATGATGACAAACAGGATGGAGATGGGGACAGCCACCAAAACACCGCCTGCGCAGAAACGGGAGAAGTAGCTGTTGACCAAAGCCTTTTGCAGCATGTTGTACAGGCCGATTGCCACCGTCCAGTCCGTCGAAACGCCGGAGTTCAGGATCATCTTTGCCACAACAAAGTCGGTCCACGGCGTCAGGAAGGAGTTGATAATGGTGTACACCAGGATCGGGCGGGACATCGGGATGACGATCTGGAAGAAGATGCGCGCTTCCGAAGCGCCGTCCAGCTTGGCGGCCTCACGCAGTGCCACAGGCACCGTATCAAAAAAGCCCTTACAGATCAGGTAGCCCAGGCCGGAAGAGCCCGCGTATACCATAATCAGACCGGCGTAAGAGTTGGTCAGGTTCATGTACTTCAAAACAAAGTACACAGCGATCATGGCCAGAACGCCGGGGAACAGGTTGACGGTAACGGACAAGTTCTGCAGCAGCTTGCGGCCCTTGAAGCGGCAGCAGCTTATGGCGTAAGCACCATCAACACAAAGCAGGTGGAGATCACACAGTTAAAGCATGCCACAACCAGGGTGTTCATGAACCAGCGCGGGAACTGTGCAACAGAGTCCGGCTGTGTCATAATGCTGACGTAGTTCCACATGGTAAAGCTTTCCGGTACAAAACGGGTAAAGTTCACGCCTTTATCCGTAGAGAACGAGGTCAGCAGCAACCATGCAATGGGCACCAGCCAGATGAACGCCAGCAGCGCCAGAACAAGATGACGAATGACGGAGAAGATGCCTTTTTTCACTTTGCCCTGTTGCAGCTGCTTTTGCACAGCAGCAGAGCCTACAGCAGTGTTACTCAAGAGAACGTCGCCTCCTTCTTATTGATAAAGTGGAAGCATACAACCGTAAACACGGCGCACACAATGAACACCATAATGCCCAGCACGGCAGCCATCTTGTAGTTGTAGTAATCCTGCGTCAAGCGGAACAGCCAGGTAACCAGCAGGTCAACTTCCTTTGCGTTGGACTGTGCAAGGGCCTGATTCTGGGTTACAAACACGCCCTGCGTGAGCAGGTAAATGACGTTGAAGTTGTTGACGTTCTTGACGAAATCCGTTACCAGAGAGGGACCCTGCACGCTGAGCAGGTAGGCAGCTTGATGCGGAAGAACATCTGCACCGGGTTGGCGCCGTCAATGCGGGCGGCCTCGATCATGTCAGCGGGAATGTTCATCAGCACGCCGGTAGCGATCAGCATCTGGTACGGCACGCCGATCCAGATATTGATCATGATGATGGTAAACATGGCCCAGCCCGGCTGGGTCAGGAACGGAATGTAAGAAAGGCCCTTGTCTACCAGACCAATGTTCTGCAAAAAGCCCGTCACACCGGCATTGCGCATCATGGTGTTGAAAATGCCGTTGTTGGAGAAGAAGTTGCGCACCAGCAGCAGCGTAACGAACTGCGGCACCGCAATGGTCACCATGAACAGGGTACGCCAGAACTTGGGGAACTTGGTCTTTTTGTCGTTGATGAACATTGCCATCAAAATGCCGCCAAAGAAGTTGGTAAAGGTGGCAAAGAATGCCCACACCAGCGTCCATGTCAGAACCTTGGCAAAGGAATAACCAAACGTGGAGGTCATTCCGCCGCCGCCAAACAGGGTAAAGAAGTTGTTCAGCCCAACCCAGGTAAACAGTTCATTGGGCGGCATGTGCTGCTGGTCATAGTTGGTGAACGCAACGGCGATCAGGATGAACAGCGGCACAATGGTGAACACCACAACGCCCAGAACCGGCAGGGTGAGCAGGGTCACATAGAACTTTTCGTTCAGGTAAACGTTGATGTCCTGCACAAAGTTGTTGGTCTTTTTGCCAGCTTCACGGATCTTCTGCAGCTGATAGTTGGAAGATACCACCATCATGGCCGCCGCGATCAGTGCCGCGATCACGATAAAGGAGATCATGCTCATCAGCAGGATCTCAAACGAATTATCGTAATCGTTTACAACGTTTTTCATCGTGGCAACATCGAACACCATCTCCATTTTTACGGTGCCAAGGGTGCCGAACTTTGCCAGGTTGGGTACGCCAAAGAATGCCAGGAAATACAGCGCAAAGCCCTGTACAAATGTGACCAGAAGCGCCTTCATCAGCTGGCCGTGGCCAATGTAGCCCAGACCCCATACAAAGAAGGATAGTTTGGTAAAGATATCGCCGTGCACAAAGTCATGACCAAATTTCTGCAAAAAATTGGGTTCCTTTGGTTCCGTGTGCAGGGCCGCAGCAGCGGATTTTGCCACAGGAATCTCTCCTTTCCAACGCGGTTACGCCAAGCGGCCCACACGTGCCCGGCAACCGCTCCGGACCGTTTGTGGGCCGTTGTTTTAGTGTATCAATGCAGCTTTTTTCGTTTTAACAATTACTGGGTAACCGGTGCGGTGATGCCAGCAACAGCATCTTCAATCAGGGTCTGGGGATCCTTGCCATCGGGGTTGCCGTTGACACAGATCTGGCCGAGGGTTTCAGCAGAAGCCCAGTAGTTGCCGCCAACGCGCTGCAGGTTAGCGTACTCAGACTGAGCAACAACAGCGGTCAGAGCCGGAGAAGAAGCGGCTGCCAGAGCGTTGGTGTTGGAGGGGCCCTGTGCACGCTGCTGGAAGCGGAGGGTCTCGTTCTCCTCGTTGGTAACGTAATCAGCCAGCAGCATGGCAGCACCAACGTTAGAGCTGTGGGGGTTGACACCGATCAGTTTGAAGCCGGAGAAGGAAGCCATCTGGACCTGCTCACCGTTCAGGGTGTAGGTGGGCAGCTTGCAGGCGGCGTAGTTGTCGCCCCAAACTTCAGCAGCGTCGTTTGCACGCCAGGTACCGTTAACGCCGGCAACCAGGGTGCCGTCCTTCAGCTTGCCGGTGAACTCTTCGTCCTTCAGGCAATGAAGCCGGGGTTCTTGCAGATATCAATGACAGCCTGGGTAACATCAGCACCGGTGCTTCGTTCCAGTTGCAGACGGTGTTCACGCCGTCATCAGCCAGGCTCAGGTTCAGGCCAGCGCCAGCATAGAAGCTGTACAGGTACCAGCCGTTGGCAACGTCCATGGAAACCTTCTTGCCGGCGGCGGCTGCCTTTTCCAGCATGGTATCCAGGCTCTTAACGTCGTCCTCGGTGAAGAAGGACTTATCATAGAACATGAAGTATCCGTTATCAGCGGTCAGGGGGTAAGCATACAGCTTGCCGTTTAGGGTTGCAGCGTCAACAGAAGCTGCAGTGTTGCGGCTCTTGATGTCGTCAGCGTTCAGCTGAACTTCCTGCAGGGCGCCTGCCTGAACCAGCTCGTTCAGCTGGTCATCAGCAAAAGCATAAACGTCAGCAGCGGCGGTGGGGTCGGTCAGGACGGTATCCTTTGCCTCAGACTCGGACTGAGTGCCGAGGTTGATGGTGATCTTGCCGCCGTAATTGCCGTATTCTTTGATAAAGTTATCAGCGATGGTGCGCAGCAGTTCCTGGTCTTCCTCAGCGCCCCACATGGTCAGGGTAACGTCGTTGGCGAAAGCAGCGGCTGCAGCCTGCTGCAGAACGTCACCATCGTCAGCTGCGGTGCTGTCGGTGGAGGCGGCTTCGCTGGAAGCTGCAGTGCTGGTGGACTCTGCAGCGGAAGAGGCAGTTGCGGTGCTGCCGCATGCTGCCAGGGACAGTGCCATCAAGGCAGCTGTTGCAAGTGCGAGTTGCTTTTTCATAATCATTCTCCTTCATCTGCTATATCACAAGCTTCTCAAGGTTGCGCATCATCGTTGCGCAACTTTGTTTCACAACTTAAGGATACATGATTCTATTTTCAGTGTCAATGTTCATAGCCAACATGTTTTACCACGTTTTCTTGTGCATTTTTCACAGCCTGTTACACTTTTTGTAACAATGTCGAATTTTGTATGCGCAAAGTTGCGCAACTTTAGTACAGGCTTTTTAACAACAATCAGCCTTTCCTGGTGCACACGCTATGCGCGCAGGAAAGGCTGTATCAATCATCATATTTTACAATATTGGTAATATTGTCTATTTTGTGGACTCGCGCAAAATCACCTGATATCCCTGCATCTGGCGCAATGCGATTTGCTTGCCCGCCAAAATATCCAGCAGCATCCGGCATGCCGTGGCGCCCAGGCGCTCGCCGTCAAACTGAGCGGCCGAGATCTGCGGGGTTGAGCTGGTCAGCAGCTCACTATCATAAAAACTGGCCAGTTTCACCTGTTCCGGTACCTTGATGTGCCGGGCGCGCAGCTCCTGCAGCACCGCGGCCGCCATGCTGTCGTCCGCGCAGAGCAGGCATTCGGGCTTTTGCTCCAGCGCACCTTCCAATGCATCGATCCGCTGTTCGCTGGTTTCAATGCCAGTCCAAATCAATTTCTGGTCCACCTGCACCCCACAGTCGGAAAATTCGCGCAGGTAGCCGCGCAGCCGGTCCTCGTTGACGGTATAGTTGGTGCAGCCGCCCATATAGGCAATGCGGCGCATGCCCAGCTGCAGCAGCAGGCGGGTCATCTCGCGGTCGCTCCTACCTGGTCGTTATCCACCTGGGGTACCTTATCGTCATCCACGCGGCCAATGGCCACAAAAGGCACGTTGTGGCGCTGCAAAGTCTGCACACATTCATCGTGCAGCATCGTACGGGACAAAATCACGCCATCCACCTTGTGGGATTCCAGCTGGCGTTCCAGCTGGCCAACATCGGTTTCTCCCGCATAGCACAGCAGCAGGTCATATCCGCGCTGGGCCGCCATGTTCCACACACCGCCCATGCACTTGCGCAGGAACGGCAAGTCCAGCCGCATAAAATGCTTGGGGATCACCAGCGCAAGGTTGTTGGTTGGGCCCTGCTGCGCAGTGCGCAGCGGCGCAGCTGCATCCTGGCGGCCCTTGCCGATATAATCGAACACACGCGCGCGGGTAGCCTCGCTCACGCGGCCCTTGCCGGATATTGCGCGTGATACCGTTGTTTTTGATATATTCAATGCCTCCGCCACTTCCGCGATGGTCACTTCATCACGCTTACCTGCCATTCAGCCCCCTCCTTTTCCCATGTTGCGCATGCGTTGCGCACCAATAACAGCATATGTGTTTGTTGTACATTTGTCAATCTGCAAACAGCACAAAAAAAGCCTGCCAGATTTGGCAGGCTTGCCGCGCAGTACAGTCGTTCCAAGCACAGGCGGATGGCCGCTGCCCGGAATCTCTCCCGAAATTTTTCGTGTATTAAAAATTCTGGTGGGAGCATAGGGGCGCACATTGTGCGCCCCACGCCTTGACATAGCGACGCACATTTATGTCATACACATGGCAAACCTCCGTGGGCGAACGCTGTTCGCCCTTACGGAGCATCTTTGTTTTCCTGACGTTTTCGATAGGTGTTGTGCTGCTTATTTTTTCTGCGGTTCGCCGTTGGCAATGTCGCGCACAACCTCACCCGCAATGATCAACCCGCGGCGGCGGGCACAAAGGCGTTGCTGCCGGGAACCTGGCGGCGCTGGGTACATTTGCGGGCCGTGTCGGGCGGGCAGATGCAATGGGTGCGGCAGCTGATGGTCATATCATCAATGGGGGTCAGTGCAGGCTCTTTGGAGTATACCACCTTCAGGTGCTTGACCCCGCGCTTGCGCAGCTCGGCGCGCATTACGCGGGCCAGCGGGCAGACGGAGGTATCGTAAATATCCGCAACTTCCAAGGCGGAAGCATCCAGCTTGTTGCCCGCGCCCATGCAGCTGATGATGGGCGTGCCCGTTGCCTGCGCCTGCATGACCAGTTCCAGCTTGCCCTTTACCGTGTCGATGGCATCGACCACATAGTCGTACTGGCTGAAATCGAACTGGTCGGCGGTGTCTGGCATGTAGAACGTCTTGTAGGTGTTCACCACGGCGTCCGGGTTGATATCATGGATGCGCTCTTCCGCCACATCCACCTTGTATTTGCCCACCGTTTTGTGGGTGGCCAGGATCTGGCGGTTCAGGTTGGTCAGGCAGACCTTGTCGTCATCAATCAGGTCCAGCGTGCCAATGCCGCTGCGTGCCAGTGCTTCCACCGTATAGCTCCAACACCGCCAACGCCAAACACGGCCACACGGGCGTTGTACAGACGCTCCATTGCCTCCTTGCCAAACAACAACTGCGTTCTTGAAAACTGATTCAGCATACTGCCTGCTCCCCCACGGTTTTGTAAATTAACAAACAAATGGGCGGGTTCGCGCCCGCCCAACCTATCAAATCGGTAGTCTTTTCAAATTATAAAGCGCAGCATACAAAAAGTCAAGGGGAAGCCCTGCGCAGAGCTTCCCCCTGACATATGTTTTGCATTTTACAGCTCGCTGCCGTTTGTGGCGATCACATGGGCGTACCACGCAGCGGAATCCTTGGGGATGCGTTCCATGGTGCGGTAGTCCACATAAATCAGCCAAAGCGCTTGCTGTACCTTCGGCCCACTCATAGTTATCCATGATCGACCAGTAGGTATAACCGATCAGCGGGTAGCCCTCCTGCAAGGCGCGGCGGGCGGCCAGCAGGTGGCGGTGCACATAATCAATGCGCTGCGGGTCGTGCACTTTACCGTCCAGCATCACAAAATCTGTGTTGGCCATGCCGTTCTCGGTAATCAGGATGGGCCGGCCATACCGCTGGTTCAAAAAGCGGATGGCCCAATAGATGCAATCCGGCGTGATGGGCCATTCCATCGCAGTGCGCGGGCTGCCCTGCCAGGTGTTGGCGGTATACTCGCTGCCCGGCTGCTGGGCCGCGCAGGCATTGTAGACGTTAAAGCCCAGGTAATCCAGCGGCTGGTGCAGCAGCTCCAGTTCCTGCGGGGTGAACACATCCGCCCCCAGGGCTTTGGCCATCGGCTCCGGCACCCTGCCCAGCAGAACGGGGTCGCACCACCAGCTGATGGAATAGCAGCCTTCCACCTCCATCGTCCGGCGGTAAGCTTCGGCGATGGCGGCTTCGCTTTCGTCCCCGCAGGGCGAAAACACCGGTCCGGTGGGAGCATACCCCACCTTAGGCGGCGAATGATGTGGCGCGGCCCGTCCGCGGGACATGCAAGCATCGTCCCCTACAAATATTGGCAGCGTTTATAGCAACCGGCAGGATCTCTCCCCGGCGCGATGAGGCATCGCGCCCTACTTCATCCGCCGCACAATTCCTAATCGCTCATTCCTGATTTCTAATTTTTCTTTCCAACTCCTAACTCCTCACTCCTACCTCCTAACTTCCAACTCACTTCATGAGCATTTCCGCCGCCTTCGCCAGCTCCGCGTTCACCGCATCGGCTTCCGCTTTGCTCTTGCCCACGGCGGACAGATACACTTTGATTTTCGGCTCGGTGCCGGAGGGGCGCACCATCAGCTTGTGGCCACCCGCCAGGTGGTATTCCAGCACGTTGGCGCGGGGCAGGCCGGTGCCATCGGTATCATAATCCGCAACACGCTCCACCGCATAGCCCGCAATCTCTTTGGGCGGGTCGGCGCGCAGAGTCTTCATCAGGTTCTGCATGGTGTACATACCGGTTTCGCCCTCAAAGGCAAAGCTGCACAGGGCGTTGCGGTAATAGCCAAACTCTTTGTACAGCGCTTCAATGGCATCCAGCAGCGTCATGCCCTGCTGGGCATACCAGGCGGCGGCTTCACACACCAGCAGCGTGGCGTTCACGGCATCCTTATCCCGCACATGCCCGCCGGACAGGTAACCATAGCTCTCCTCAAAGCCAAAGATATAGCGTTCCACATGGCCCTCTGCTTCCAGCTTGCCGATCTGCTCGCCGATGAACTTAAAGCCCGTCAGGGTGCGGCGCAGCTCCACGCCGTACTTTTTGGCAACCGGCGTTGCCATATCGGTGGAAACAATGGTGGTCACGGCCACGGGATCCTTGGGCATGGTGCCGCGGGCCAGGCGTGTGCGGCAGATATAATCCAGCAGGATAATGCCCATCTCGTTGCCGGTGATCAGCCGGTAGCCGCCCTTGCCGTCCGGCACAGCGGTGCCGCAGCGGTCACAGTCGGGGTCGGTGCCAAGCAGTAGATCCGGGTGTACTTTATCGCACAGTTCCAGGCCCTTCTGCATGGCTTCGCGGATTTCCGGGTTGGGATACGGGCAGGTGGGGAAATTCCCATCCGGTGTTTCCTGCTCCGGCACCACCGTCACATGGGTCACACCCAGCTTGGCCAGCAGTTTTTTTACGCACTCCAGGCCGGTGCCGTTCAGCGGGGTGTACACCAGCTTGAGCTGCTCAATGCCGGTGCCATCGCCAACGCGTTGGTCATATACAGCCTGTACAAAATCATCCAGGCATTTGTCGTCAATGCTCACAATGCGGCCTGCCTGCACACCGGCTTCATAATCCACCAGCTTTACGCCGTCAAAGCAGTCCACTTTTTCGATTGCAGCCAGAATTTTATCTGCCACTTCCAGCGTGATCTGGCAGCCATCGGCGCCATACACTTTATAGCCGTTGTACTTGGCCGGGTTGTGGCTGGCTGTAATGCAGACGCCTGCCCCGCAGCCAGATAGCGCACCGCCCAGGAAAGTGCGGGCGTGGGCTCCAGCCGCGGGTACACGCAGGCGGTAATGCCGTTTGCCGCCAGCACGCGGGCAGCTTCGCGGGTGAACAGTTCGCCGTTATTGCGGCTGTCATGCGCAATGGCGATCTTTTTGGGCAGGTCGGTCGCGTTCAGGTAATCGGCCAGGCCTGGGTGGCCTTGCGCACCGTGTACAGGTTCATGCGGTTGGTGCCCGCCCCCAGCACACCGCGCAGGCCGCCGGTGCCAAATTCCAGGTCACGGTAAAAACGGTCCGTGATAGCAGCATCATCCCCGGCAATGCCGTGCAGTTCTTCCGCCACAGCGGTATCCAGTTCCGGTTGGGCCAGCCAACGGTCATACAGTTCTTTCGCTGTATTCATAACAGCACCTTCTTCCCCAAAGTCAGTTTCAGGAAGTGTTCGTTATTTATCAAACATTTACACAGCCCTTATTATAGCAGATACTTGGCCGCAAAAAAGCCGCGGCGGGCAAAAATTTTGCCAGCCGCGGAAATTATACATTTTGGGCAATACCGCATAATTCTAAGTGCCGATACGGCGAGCGAGGTGCGGCAGATGCCAAGCCAAAAGCGCAGATAATACTGGATGTCTTATCGAGCATTTTGCAACGCAGATGCGTGCCGCAGCTGCCGGAGCGTGCTTAAGCCGCAAGGCGGGAATTGTGCGGTGTTGCCTTTATTAGCGGCTGCTCATCCGTTCAGTTTGGCGTACTCTTCGTCGGTAACGGGCTCACACCATTCGTTGCTGCAATCTTTGCCGGGAACTTCCACAGCAATGTGGCTGAACCAGCTGTCGGCCTTGGCACCGTGCCAGTGCTTGACGTTGGCCGGGATGGTGATCACGGTGCCGGGGGTCAGGCTGACGGCAGGTTTGCCCTCTTCCTAGAATTGATAACACTTTCTATATTTTCATACGGATACCACAACAATAGTACAACAATAGTACAACACAAACAGGATTTAAGGCAAAGCGCTGCAGGCAGTATGATGCGGGAATGATCAACCAGCAGGGTTCCGGCTGCTCCGGCGCGATGAGTGCATCGCGCCCTACAATCGGTCCAATGCCTTATCGCAGTATTTTAAGCATGTAACCATCATATTTTTTCAAAATTCCTTATCGAAAAAACTGCCCGCACAACGGCTTATCATACCGTGTACGGGCAGTTGATTTATAATTTTCTACTTTTCTCTCAGGTCTGGGTCGATAAGCGCAACCCCACCTGGTACCCCAGCAGGGTGCGGGTTTCCACCGGCTGGTGGCGGATGAGGGAAAGCAGCTGCTGTGCGGTACGGCGGCCCAGCTGTTCGGCATCAAAAGAGACCGCCGTAATCTGTGGCGTGCACTCCTGCAGCGCTTCGTCGTCATACAGGGAGGCAAGGCGGATATCCTGCGGCACGCGCAGGTTCAGCTGTCTCAGGGTGCTCAAAGCCAGCAGGGCAACCTGGTCATCCATGCACAGGATGCAGTCCGCCCCACGCTGTACCGCGAGCTCCACAGCGCTGGTGCGTAGATCGTCGCTTTCCAGCTCCAAAAACAGCAAGCTCTCATCAATCTTGCAGCAGGCGCGGTCATGCGCCTGCTTATAGCCTTCCAGGCGGGACTGGTTGACGGTGTACAGCATGGATCCGCCCAGCAAAGCAATGCGATGCAGGCCCTTCATCAGCAGCAGGCTGACCAGCTCGCGGCAGCCGCCCACCTGATCATGGTCCACCGAGATGACATCCTGGTCAGCCGGGCGGCCAATGGCAACAAAGGGGATGCCGCTTTTTTGCAGCATAGGGATCAGCGGATCACGCTCCAGCGTGCGGGCCAGAATCACGCCATCGATCTTGCGGTTGACCAACAGACGCTGCATCGGGCTTGTTTCCTGCTCGCCCACCATCGTCATCAGCACATCATAATCATTGCGGGCGGCAATATCGTACACGGCGCTGACGGTTTGTCGCAATGGTGCGGCCAGGTGCCGAACTGGCGCGAGAACACCAGTGAGGATATTATAAGACTGCTGGGTTACCAACCCGCGTGCCAGCATATTGCACATAGTTTTTCTCTTTGGCGTACTGGACCACGCGGGCGCGGGTCGCTTCGCTGACACGGCCATTGCCCGAAAGGGCACGGGATACCGTGGTCTTGGACACACCAAGGTCTTCAGCCATCTGGCTGATGTCAATTTTTTTTTCTCCTTCTGTCTGTTTACGGCGCGGCATGGGTTTACTCCTGTTAACATTTGCTTCTATAAGATCTTCTTTCTGTCCTTGCCGGTTTTCCGCCCCACGGGCAGTTCCCAGGGTACTGTTCCAGAAACCAGTCCCCCACCCCGGCCATTCCCTACTTGGTTAATAGGCTTAACATATTATACCACATTTTCCTGGATCATGGTAGCCCCCTGTGCAAAGAAAGCAAAGAACACGCTACCCCAGTATGGGGTCATTATATCATTCCTGGCTCTGTTTTTCAACCGATTTCTGGCTCTGTTTCCGTTTTCCAGTGTGTTTTATAACCTGGTAAAGTTTTCTCATTTTGTCCGTATCCTGCTCAGTCATCGTACCTGCGCCAAATTGGGCGGCTTGGGCCAATGCCAGCAGAGCTTCGGCATCCTGGGGTTCAAGGGTGGGGACACAACTTTGCAAAAATGCGGCAAACTCCGGCGCATCGGATGGTGTATCCGGCGGCAGGCCGCGGCGCACCAAAAGGCGGTAGATGCTGCCAAACACGGCCAGCACCCGCGCGTTGCAGCTGCCCCGGCATACCCCATGGCATGGCGGCGGGCCAGCACCAGCAGCACCACAGCAGCCAACAG
>ENA-OQHY01000144-OQHY01000144.1-human-gut-metagenome-genome-assembly--contig:-NODE-144-length-40190-cov-3.394753_pt1 | contig 40190 bp, 50 predicted proteins | sample MGYA00242570_ERZ504733 | MGnify/ENA primary metagenome ERZ504733 (study PRJEB26092, sample SAMD00036219) | human gut metagenome | host: Homo sapiens | study: EMG produced TPA metagenomics assembly of... | reverse complement strand
CCTGAACCGTGTGCTGGATGCCAACATCGAGGGATACCGAGCCATCCGAAATGCCGGGGCACGCCATTCTGCCCAAGGGGGATGCGGATTTTGAGGGGAAAAGTACCGCAAGACCTGCCTGCGCTTTTTCAAGCTGATGTGCGCCACCTCGCTGGGGAAACTCTGCGCCTCCGACCATGCATGAACGCCATCGACGAAATGAGCGCACTAAACCGGATCTCAAAGTTTTTCGATGAGCATGGTGCAGCCTATCCGGTGTGGCAGGTGCTGGAAGCGGAAGTCGGGAGGTATCTGCGATGAAGTATGCCGGAATGCCCTTTGGAATGTGGGTGCTGTTTGCTGGCTCCTTTCAAAAGCAGCTGACCGCTGTACTGAGCTATGATGCAGCCACCGCAAGAGCTATCACGAAAAAGGCAAAGCCGCAATACCGGCAGATCATCCGCAGGCTGCCGGAGTTCGAAAAGGCCGACCGCTTCAAAATGAATCTGGTCAACTGCGCTATGATCGGGCGTTCATTCTCTCCATGCCGCAGCGCCCGGAGGTGGACAGGCTGACGGATTACTACGCAAAATCTATGATGACTGCGCCCATGCAGTGGTTCTGCCGCAAGAGCGGAAAAAGCAAGTTTACCCCAAAGGATATCGCCGCAATGAAAGCCACCGCCGCTCTGAAAGCTGCCGACCGAAACCCTTACTCGTGGAACATGGAGTTTTACGAATACCCGGATGGCAGCGGCTACGTGGGACGCTTTACCAAGTGCGGCATCTGTGTGCTGATGAAGGAGCTGGGACTGTACGACCTGACCCCTGCTTTGTGCCATCTGGACTACACCATGAGCGAAGCGGGCGGTGTGACAAATTTTGTGCGGCAGTACACCCTTGCCTCCGGCGGGCCCTACTGCGACTGCGGATACAAAAAGAAGAAAAACAAATAGGAGGAGCGCACGATGCTTGTCAAGTCGATAACAGAGAAAGAAATCTACGATATCGGCCACGCTTTCGGCTATTATGACTACGGACAGGAAACGGGAATGTCTGCTGCCTTTTCCGGGAAAGATGCCACGGCAAACTATATCTGCGCTTATGTGCGCGGAGTGCTGCGGAGCGGCTTTCTGCACACCACCAGCGACCGGCTGGGTGTGCCGGTAATTCTGGAAACGGATGCAAAATCTAAGTGCGACAAATATGTGCATCTGGATATGGAACTTGCAGAAACGCATGATCTTGGCGCATTTGGCAAGCTGTATGACCTGATCAGGTACCCGGAGCCGACCGATGAGCTTTTGAAGGAGGTTCTTCCGTGAAAAAACAGTCCGATCTTTCCCGGTTGATGGGCTACGCCGGGAACTACCGACGTTTTACCTATGTCTCGTGGGCGCTGTCTGCGGTCAGCGCACTGGTGCCCTTTGTGTACATCTGGAAGATCCTGCGGGATGTGCTGAACGCTGCGCCGGACTATGCGCAGGCAGTGAACATCCCCCGTTACGGTTGGATGGAGGTTTCTCAAATCAACCCGGAAAAGCTCATGATCCTTTATTCCATCGTGTTTCAGGATGTGACCTTGTTTGACAACACGATACTGGAAAACATTCGTCTGGGGCGCAAAGGTGCCACCGACAAGGAAGTCCTTGCGGCGGCAAAGCTGGCAAACTGTGAGGAATTTGCGAGAAGCTTCCAGACAAGTGGAACACCACCATCGGCGAGAACGGCTGTGCCCTTTCCGGCGGTGAGCGCCAGCGTATTTCCATCGCCCGCGCTTTCCTGAAGGATGCGCCTATCATCCTGCTGGACGAAGCAACCGCCAGTCTGGATGTGGAGAACGAAACTGCCATTCAGGAAGCACTGTCACATCTTATCAAGGATAAAACAGTTCTCATTATCGCTCACCGGATGCGTACGGTTTCCAGTGCGGATAAGATTGTGGTGCTCAAAGATGGAACGGTAGCCGAACAGGGATCGCCGGCACAGTTACTGCATGATGGCGGCATCTTTGACCATATGGTACAGCTCCAGACTAAGAGTCAAGGCTGGTCGTTGACCAAGGCATAACAGAGAAGGATAGCGAAACGGTCTGAGTCCTGTGCACAACACGAGATATTCTCAAGAATTTGCGTGAAAAAAATAAACTTACAAAAAGTCATTTGAACGGTACTACAAAATGAGAAAAAGCGCTTGACTCTACATCTGTTGTAGATATTATAATATTGGTAATTTAACAAAAAAGAAGGATTAGGCAATATGGAAAAGAACCTTACTACCGGCAGTGTGTTCAAAAATGTTGTATTATTCTCATTGCCGTATCTGCTCTCGTATTTTCTTCAAACGCTCTATGGCATGGCTGACCTATTTATCATCGGACAGTTCGAGGGTGTAGCCAGTACTACCGCTGTTTCTATCGGCTCACAAGTGATGCACATGCTTACGGTTATGATTGTAGGGTTATCGATGGGAACAACCGTCAGCGTCGGCCAGGCAGTGGGGGCAGGAGATCGAAAACAGGCAGCGCATAACATCGGGAATACGGTAATATTGTTTCTGGTGGTTTCCATTGCACTTACGGCCATCCTGTTATCCCTTGTTCATCCCATTGTCGTTGCCATGTCTACGCCAACGGATGCGGTGAGCGGTACGGTCACCTATTTGACCATCTGCTTTATCGGGATTCCGTTTATTACATCCTACAACATTATCAGTTCTATTTTTCGAGGGTTGGGCGACAGCAAAAGCCCGATGTGCTTTATTGCCACAGCCTGTGCTGCCAACATCGCTTTAGACTATCTTTTTATGGGTGTGCTGCACCTTGGGCCTGCGGGCGCAGCCCTTGGTACAACTCTCTCTCAGGCAATCAGTGTAGTTGTTTCCCTTACCGTTATTTTGAAACGCAGGAGCATCGTTCTGAAAAAAAGCGACTTCAAGCCTTGCCGTGCGGTCATGGGGAAAATTTTGGGGATCGGCATCCCGATTGCGTTTCAGGACGGCCTGATTCAAGTTGCTTTTATTATTATCACGATTATTGCCAATCAGCGTGGACTGAATGACGCAGCGGCAGTCGGGATTGTGGAGAAAGTGATCAGTTTTCTCTTTTTGGTCCCCTCCTCTATGCTGTCTACCGTTTCTGCCTTGGGAGCGCAAAATATCGGTGCGGGCAAACCGGAGCGGGCCATTCAAACGCTGCGCTATGCGGTGATGCTCGCCGCAGGCTTTGGCGTGCTTGCTTCTATCGCGATCCAGTTTACAGCGGAAGGCATCGTTTCGCTGTTCACTGATCCCAGCACTGCGGACGGAGCGGCGGTGGTCCGTTTCGGCGGCCAGTATCTGCGTGGTTACATTTTTGACTGTATTTTTGCTGGCATTCATTTTAGTTTTAGCGGCTTTTTTTGCGCATGCAGGAAATCCGGCCTGTCGTTTTTACACAATATTTTCGCCATTGTATTGATGCGTGTGCCTGGCGTTTATGTGACCTCAAAATTATTCCCGGCAACGCTTCTCCCGATGGGACTGGCGACCGCGGCAGGCTCACTGCTATCGGTCGTGATCTGCCTAATCGCTTTTGGAGTCATACGGCGCAAATCAACGCTTGTTCTGGTGGAGGAGTAAGATATGGATCGGAAAAATCTCTTCCCAATAGGTGAAGTGTCAAAATTGTTTCATATCAGTGTTAGTAGTTTGCGGCACTATGAACATATCGGTTTGCTTACACCAGAATACATTTCCTCAGATTCTGGCTATCGTTACTATGGCACCGAACAATTTGAAGTACTCAACACAATCAGGTATTTGCGGGCATTGGATATGCCTTTGTCCGAGATTGAGGACTTTCTCAAAAATAAGGATATCAGCCGTATTGAGGAAAAGTTGTTACAGCAAAAGCATGTGGTCCTGAAAAAGCAACAAGAATTACAACGTATAGAACAAAAGATTAACCACCGCTTAAATTGGCTGCGTGACGCACAAAGTGTGCCTTTGGATACCGTTTCCTTAATAGAGCTTCCGTCCTGTCGCATTGTTTGGGTAGACGCTCCACTGAAAATAGATGGCTCTCATGATATGGAAGTGCCGATTAGAAAGCTGGATCAATCTGATGCCGAAGCCGTTGTATTTCTTGGAAAGGTCGGACTTGGCATTTCCGCGGAACATTTGCAGCAATCAAAAGTAAATCGATATGACAGCATTTTTCTAATACTGGATCAAGAGGACATTTATACAGGTGAAACCATTACTCTTCCCAAAGCACTTTGTGTACGGCTGCGTTTTCGAGGCAGTCATATAGAAGCTCCAGCGCACTATGAAAAGCTCCTTGACTACATCACAAAAGAACAGATGCAGATTGTTGGTTTTTCACGAGAAATCACGCTCATAGACTATGGCATTACTAATGACAGTGAAAAATTTGTGACTGAAATATGTATTCCGGTCAAGTGCAGATAAGAAGGGCATAAAATGAGATTCGTTGTTAAAAAAGAAATTTTTGAAGAACTGCCGAGGGCCTGTTTTGGTGTTGTTATGGCAAAAGGCATTGATAATAATAACGCATACCCAGAGATTGAACAATTTTTAGATGAAACATGCCCATTCACTACGAGTACAAAACCAGATAGAATTTCTCATGTGCCATAAAGTAACAACAAAAACAACAGACAGCCGCCACAATTCCGTAATGATCGATGCTTGACAGACTCCTTCAAGTTCGCTATAATAATAAACGCAAAACTTTAGTGGACTTTTCCGGATTCGGTCATCTTTTTGCCACACAGCTATCTTGTGATAGTTGTGTGGCTTTTTTGTTACCTGTATCTCGGAAGTATTAGCAGAATGGAGGAGTATATCTGTATGGAAAAAATTTTGTTCTCTTATCAAGACGTGCCGTAGTGTACGGGCTTATAAATCGGAATCTGTCCCTTCCAAGGCTTTGGACGCTGTACTGGAAGCAGGGACTTATCCGGCCCAGGAAGCCGGTCAGACCGCAGCACGCAAACAAAACTATATTGTTCGGACAATTTGTGGAGAAGAGGGAAAGTATGCAGACCAATAACAAAATGGCGGTTGCGCCCGTTGGAAAACTCATCTGGCAAATGTCGATACCGCCGCTGATTTCCATGTTTCTGCAATATTCCTATAATCTGATAGACAGCGCGTTTGTAGCGCGGCTGAGTGAAAATGCTTTGACGGCGGTTTCCCTGTCGTTTCCCATTACAACTTTGATGAATGCGACATCTATCTGGATCGGCGTTGGCGTGAATGTACTGATTGCAGGGTATCTTGGACAGAGAAAGCAGAATGAGGCAAATACTACCGTCACACATGGATTGTTACTGGCCTTTGGAATTGGTGCTTTGCTCAATCTTCTGTCATTACTGATTATGAAACCCTACTTTGGGGCATTCACCAATAACGAAGAAATTTATCAGTTGAGTCTTGACTATATGAGCGTATGTTCGTTCATGCAAATTCCAAACATGGTGCATATCGCAATCCAGAAGATGATACAGCTACTGGGAACATGGTTGCGCCTATGTGGTTCCAGATTGCAGGAGTGGTCGTTAATTTTGTATTTGACCCACTCCTGATTTTTGGTATTGGTGTTTTTCCAGCTATGGGAATCCGTGGCGCTGCGGTGGCTACTGTTGCGGGCTATTTGTTATCCATGATTTGGCATTTGCCTTGTTGCTGGGCAAAAAGCAAAAAGTGCGGATAAAGATCAAAGAATTTCAATATACAAAAGCGGATGATTGCCCGTATATTCGCCCTTGGCTTACCATCTTTCATTATGAATGCCCTCAGTTCGTTTATGGTGACATTCGTCAATCTGTTTCTGGTGGCGTATTCCGATACGGCGATTGCATTCTTCGGTGCGTATTTTAAGGTGCAGCAGCTGATCGTTATGACAGTAAACGGCTTGATTCAGGCTGTTTGCCTATTATGCGGTTTAACTACGGTGCGGGAAACAGAGATAGGCTGCACTCCGCTTTCCGATACGGAACCGCTTTGGTCTCCGGTATGATGATACTGGGAACATTGACCGTCAACTTCTTTCCGGCGCAGCTTTTGAAATTATTTACAGCGTCGGAAGCTATGCGCTCCTTTGGAATATCCGCTATGCGAATCATGGCGGCAAGCTATCTGTTTTGCGGTCTCTCTACCATGATTTCCACCTATTTTCAGGCGACAGAAAAGTAGGTTCCAGCATAGCGATTCAATTATGCAGACAACTGCTTTTCCTTGTTCCTGCCTTATGGTGTCTGAACAAATTATTCCAACTGAACGGAATCTGGCTTGCATTTCCTGTTGCGGAAACCGCCACTATGCTCATTGCTCTCATAATAATGGCATGGCATCGCCACAAAAATATCTTATAACATGTTCCAATGAGGAGAAATGATGAACGATACTTTTAACGGTGCAGATGTCCATGATGTCGGATATTTCCTCCGCCATGGCCGCCTCGTCCGTCTGCTTGTAGGCATTTGCCAATTTGTCCTTGATGATGTCCAGAGTAAAGAAAAGCTGGTTTTGCCGGATAAGTTCCTCGTATCGCTGGACATAGCCGGATTTGCGGACAACAACAGGCTGAGAGAATAGTTCTCCACCACGGGAGATGACCTTGCCCTCAGCGGCTTCCTCGTCCTTGCGGATGGCACCAACAACCTTTTCGTTGAAGTTCTTGACGAGGTGGAAGTAGTCAAAAACAGGCTGGATATGAGGGCAGCGTTCCTCAAAGGCTTTCTGAAAGTCCGAGTTCATGTCACAGGCAACAGCCTCCACGCCGTCCATCCAAGCCTCGTCTACATGATCTATGAAGTCATAGACGGTACGCTTGCGCTTGCCGTGTGCGAGCCACAGAATATGTCCGCTCTCCATGTCGATGATGAGGGAGGCGTATTTGTAGCCGTTGTGCAGCTTAAACTCGTCCACGCCGAGAAAACGAGCCTGCTTCTCAGGCTTTCTGAGGGTTTTGCCGTCCACCGTGTACTTGTCCTTGAGCCGTTGCAGATCAATCTCTTTCACCGTGTTTTTACCAAGGCCAGTCAATTCGGATACCTCCTTGTTGGTAAACCCATAGGCCAGAAGATCCCTTGTGAACTGAAACAGCTCACGGGTGATGTTATGGTCGTCCGCCTTGAAGGGAACGCTCTCCATCTCCGTATGCCCGCAGCAAGGACAGCGGTACCTCCGCTTCTCAAAGCTGACTGCGCTAAGACGGGAGCCAAAGCGCAGGTGCCGGAGCATGGTGATCCTGCTCCCATGGATGTGCATTTTCTGACCGCACGCAGGCAGAAAGGAACCTCGCCCCGTTCCAGTTCTCCGTGCAGCAAGTAGACCTTCCGGCCTGTCTGGGCCATCTCTATGGTGGTCATGGAGTTATGAAATCCAGTTAGACCAGAGGGCAAATGAATGTACCGCATACAGCAAGCTGACCGGCGATAACAAGGAATTGCTCATCATACCCGGTGCAAACCACACCGACCTTTACGATCAGATGGAGATCATTCCGTTTGAAAAGCTTAACTCATTCTTTACGGAGTATTTGAGATAAAGCGGCATATTATGTGTTTTTAAGCATCTGGAGGAAGGTGTATATCAGGTTTCTGCTGTTTCTGCATCGGATGTACTGAAACGAAATACAGACTCTTTACGCTGTGCGGTCGAGAATGATGTGTTTGCCTCGCTGCCGGAGGATTCACTTTTGGCAAATTGGAGATGGGGGTATTAGGAGCAATATAGCTGCTGCCGGCGTAGAATCTTGGTGGCTAACTTGGTGGATATCTTGATGGGGGTCATCCTCTAAGTTATCATGGGTTGGTATCATGGGTTGCGTCATAGGACTTATTATTGGCTGTGCCCATGATAGAGTGCTTTTTCATTTCTGCGGAAAGAAAAATGCACCCGGCGTTTGTACCGAGTGCATTTTCTTACTTTCCAAATAAATCGCTGTACGTTCCTGTTCGGGATAGTGTCAAGACGAGCAAATCATTCTCAATCCGATAGACCAATAGCCAATCCGGCTGAATGTGACACTCACGATGCCCGACCCAGTTTCCGGTTAAAGCGTGGTCTTTATTCTTTTCTGGAAGATGTTCGCTGCTTGCCAGTTTGCGAATGATGTCGTCCAGAAGGTCAATATCAAGATGACATTTCATCGCCAGCTTGTAATCCTTCTTAAATTGATTTGTCCAAACAACGTCTAAATGTTTGCTCATTCTTTTAACGCCCTCAATGCTTCCTCTACATCAGAGTAGCGTTTTACATAAGGATCACGAGCAATGCGTTCTGCTTCCAGCATTGCTGCCATTGTTTCCTTGTTCGGCTGCTCCATACGAACATCAAAAGGAAAACCGCCGACGCGGAGCGACTGGCGAAGAAACACATTGATAGCGGTAGTAAGGTTGATGCCTAATTCACCATACAGTGCTTCGCACTGTTTCTTGATGTCGCTGTCCATACGGACACTGAAATTAGTTGTGGTAGCCATGAATGTCAACTCCTTTCCTTGCTATTGCACTTATATTATATGTTGATTGCATTGCATAGTCAATCTATTAGACACAAAATTCACAGAAAAGTTCACAATTATTTTTGGAGAAACAGCCTATTGAATGTGTGCATCATAGGTCGTGATTATGATGGATCATGTGCTGTATCATGTGCGGAAACACCGTACATGATATAATTTGCGTTTTTCATATACCCCTGAAGCCAGTTGCTGTTGAGGAAGTGCCAATAGCAATTCGGAAAATAAAAACGGAAAATTCGTCGCTGTTTTCTGAATTTTGGCATATAACAAGATTGCAAGAAAATAAAAATGGAGAATCCGTTTTTATAGGAGTGCAACCTATGAAAATACTCCGCATCACCGCATAAGGACTTCCAATCATTCAAAAAGATTTGGATATTTACTTTTTATACGCAGCAACGTGTTTGCGAAACCAGTTTAATAAAGAAAGTTTAGTATGGAAAGCGGGTATGGCTCAGTGTCTAAAGCCGGAGAAGTTGAAGAACTTGCGACAGTATTTCAGGCAATGCCACCGATCCCTGGAGCAGATGGATCAGGAATGCCACAGATTCCACAGTAAATCACATTAGCATAAAATTAAGCGCTTAATTTTTAGGTATGATAGAAAAATCCCCGACTACTTTAGCTAAGAAATATCAGATAATGCGTTATGGAAGGTTCGGTGCAGTGTGGGTGTAATGCTCATGCTACACCGGACTTTTTTCGAAAATGATTTTTAATAATGTTGATTTTCAACTACTTTTAACTCAAATATTGCATCTTAACTTAAAAAGAGTTAAGATTGCAAGTAATGACATGGAATATCTCGATAAAGTTCCTGGAGTCAAGAATCAAAGTGTTTTTAAAGAAGCTTATGTTATGGGATATTTTATTTACTAATGTTGATTTTCAACTGCTGGACGAATGGGAGGGGTGCTTCATGCCGTTGCAAATGATCAGAAACGATATTACAAAAATGAACGTTGACGCAATCGTCAATGCTGCCAACACGTCCCTTTTGGGCGGCGGTGGTGTGGACGGCTGCATTCATCGTGCGGCCGGACCGGAACTGCTTGCAGAATGCCGTACGCTGCATGGCTGCGAAACCGGCAGTGCAAAAATTACAAAGGGATACCGTCTGCCATGCAAATATGTGATCCATGCAGTCGGTCCGCGCTGGCGGGATGGCAGGCATCGGGAGCAGGATCTTCTGGAATCCTGTTATCGGACATCTTTGAATCTGGCGAAAGAAAATGGCTGTCAGTCTGTAGCTTTCCGCTGATTTCCTCCGGTGTTTACGGCTATCCAAAAGACCAGGCTCTGAAGGTTGCAGTCGATACCATCAGCGAATTTCTGCTGGAAAACGAGATGATGGTCTATATCGTTATTTTTGACCGAAAGACATATCAGATTAGCGGAAAGCTGTTTGATGACATCGCAGTGTACATAGATGACAGGTATGTGGAAGAACATACCGACAGGAGGGCAGAACAGAGTCGGTGTTCCGAAGCATGGCAAGAGGAATCCTGCTTTGAAGCTGCATCTGTCCCGCTGCCGCCCGAAGCAATCTGTAAATCCTGCAGCAGTCAGTCTCTGGAAGAGGCGCTGGGGCAGATGGATGAGAGCTTTTCAGAAATGCTGCTTCGAAAGATTGAGGAAAGCGGTATGACGGATGCACAGTGCTACAAGAAAGCAAATATTGACAGGAAGCTCTTCTCAAAAATCCGTTCGGATAGATTCTATAAGCCATCCAAACCTACGGTGCTGGCATTTGCCCTCGCTTTGGAGCTGCCGCTTGCCCAGATGCAGGAGATGCTCGGCAAGGCAGGATTCACATTGTCCCATTCAAGTAAATTTGACATCATTGTAGAATATTTTGTCGAACGGGGAAACTATAATGTGTATGAAATTAACGAGGCACTGTTTGCCTTTGACCAGAGTCTGATCGGAGCATAAGAACAAAGAAATGTCGCTTTCCATGCGACCACTCCACAAAAGAAAATCGCTATACTATGACTGTAAGGTACAAAACCGAGCAGCCATATGCGCGTGTAATGAGCCAAAGTTCGAGCTTGCTCGAAACCTTGGCGAATACCGCGACAGCGAGCCCGCAAGGGCGAGATCTTTTTGGAGGAGGACAAGCATATGAGAAAGAATTTAACAGAGATCGTTTTTATCTTAGACCGCAGCGGTTCCATGAACGGACTGGAACGGGACACCATCGGCGGATTCAATTCTATGATTGAGCAGCAGAAAAAAGCAGAGGGCGAAGCATTGATCTCAACGGTACTGTTTGACAATGTGAGTGAAGTCCTGCACGACCGTGTAGATGTAAAGAAAATCCGACCGATGACCGACCGGGATTATACAGTTCGCGGATGCACAGCGCTCTTAGATGCCATCGGCGGTGCGATTCATCACATTGGAAATGTTCATAAGTATGCAAGACCGGAGGATGTACCGGAACACACCATGTTCGTAATCACTACGGACGGAATGGAAAATGCCAGCCGCCGGTACAACAGCGAAAAAGTGAGGCAGATGATCGAGCGGCAGAAAGCGAAATACGGTTGGGAGTTTTTGTTCCTCGGTGCTAATATTGACGCGGTAGAGACCGCAAGCCAGTTCGGAATCGGTGCAGACCGTGCAGTCAACTATCAGTGCGACAGTGAAGGAACCGCGTTGAATTATGAGGTGGTCAGCGAAGCAATCAGCTCTGTCCGGTGCAGTGCCCCGTTGAATGCAGACTGGAAAAAACGTATAGACGAGGATTATAAAAAACGTGGAGGAAAATAGAAATATGCAGGCGTATACCTACGTTTCAAAAGGAAAATTCGAATTAAGAGAGAAGCCAAAACCGACCCTGATGCAGGAGCGGGATGCTATTGTCAAAGTGACACTCGCCAGCATTTGCTCCAGCGATCTGCATATCAAACATGGCAGCGTTCCGCGGGCAGTACCCGGGATCACGGTTGGCCATGAGATGGTGGGGATTGTGGAAGAGGTTGGAAAGGCAGTTACCAAGGTAAAACCGGGAGACCGGGTGACAGTAAACGTGGAGACCTTCTGCGGTGAATGCTTTTTCTGCAAGAAAGGGTATGTGAATAACTGTACAGATGAAAATGGCGGTTGGGCGCTGGGCTGCCGGATTGATGGCGGCCAGGCGGAATATGTGCGTGTGCCCTTTGCAGATCAGGGACTGAATAAGATTCCGGATGGCGTTACAGATCGACAGGCATTGCTGGTGGGCGATGTTCTGGCTACCGGTTACTGGGCAGCGCGTATTTCAGAGATCTCAGAGCAGGACACGGTGCTGATCATCGGAGCCGGCCCCACCGGTATCTGTACCCTGCTTTCGGTAATGCTGAAAAAACCAAGACGGATTATTGTGTGTGAAAAGGATAAAAATCGTCTGCAGTTTATCCGACAGCATTATCCGGAGATTTTGTTGGTTTCTCCGGAGAAGTGTGAAGCGTTTGTACGGGCAAACAGCGATCATGGGGGAGCTGACGTTGTGCTGGAGGTTGCGGGGGCGGAAGCTACTTTCCGTCTGGCCTGGGAATGCGCGAGACCCAATGGTCTGGTGACGGTGGTTGCTCTTTATGATCAGGCACAGATCCTGCCGCTTCCGGATATGTATGGAAAAAATCTTACCTTTAAAACCGGAGGGGTGGATGGCTGTGACTGTGAAGAAACATTACGGTTGATTGCAGAGGGAAAACTGAACACAGAGCCGCTTATCACCCATACCTATCCATTAGAAAGGATAGAGGAAGCCTATGAACTCTTTGAAGGTAAGCGGGACGGTGTAATTAAGGTAGCAGTAGAATGCTAAAAGAAGATATAGATAATTCCAATCATTAATGTACTATATATGATCAATCAGCCGAAGCGAGGAATAAACTTACGGATGAGGAAAAACGGTTAATGCAGTGCTTTTGAGGGGCAAACTTTCGTGCATTCATAGCAGAGAATACACTCTGTTCCGTTTTTCCGCTTGCGGGTTTCCTTATTAACCTCCACGTTCATGGGGCAGACCTGCAGACACTTCCCGCAATGGACGCACTTATCCTCATCGCAGTGGACGCGCAGAAGAGAGAAATAGCTCATAGGTTTGAGAAAAACCGTAATGGGACACAGGTACTTGCAGAATGCCCGGTTATCTTGAAACAGGAAGGCGAACACAATACCGACAAGGTAATAAAGCGCATTTCCGGCCAGGAAAAGCCAGAACATGATTTGCTCCAGATGTGCCACCTGCATCAGAAACAGCCCGGACACCAACGCCAGAGACAGAAGAAACATCACATAGCGAAGGAAGCCCAGCTTTTCTTTTCGTGGCTTCTGCGGCTGATTGTAGGCAGAAAGTCCAGCACCATAGCTGTCCAGCAGGCGTAACCGCACCAGCCACGCCCAAAAAGCAACGGTCCGAAAATTTTGCAACCGCGTAGTGGATAGTTGCTGCTTCGAAAACGCCGAGAAACAGGTAGTACCAGAACCCTTCGATCTGCATATTTTCACGGGAAATCACGCCAAGGTACAGCAACATATAGCTGCCCACCGCCAACTGGACGAAATGCCGGGCATACCGTTTCCCGGCGGTAAACAGTGCCGTTCCAAGCCCAAGGCAGGCTCCGATGTAGCTGAAATTCAGCAGATAGAAAAAATTGTCCTTTGTGAGCCACAGCGTAACTGCCACTGCTTCAAACAGCAGAAACAGCAGCATAGATGGCACGTATTTGTGAAGTCTGTGATAGATTCTCATGTTCTCTTTGATCCTCTGCTTTCTTGCTTTTTTCAATACACTGACTGCCGGGCCGGTGCAACGCCCGACATCTTATTATAAGTATAGCAGAGAAATGAAAAAATAGTAATCAGATTCTTATAAAACATCTGCAAAAAAAGTGAAACGATTACAGGCGCAGACGGTTATGACCGCCTGCGCCTGTAATCGTTTGGAGTCATGCCAGACTGTTTTTAAAAGCTGTCTGGAAATGGCCTGGACTGGAAAAGTTTGATGTATTCCTATGCATAGGGTATAATGTCTTTAGGAAAAAAGATATGATTACGAAAACAAAATATTCCGCAAACATGATAGAGAAAGCAGGTATGCTATGAAAAGAAAAATTATGATTGCTGCAGTGGCAGCTGCTGTGATTTTTGCGGTGATTGCGATCCTTTCCGTTTTGGCGCAGACACCGGCATTAATCTGAGAAATCGAAATGATCTGCTGTGAAATTTCCGGCGGATCATGGAAGGATGGGAAAACTGGCGTTTTGCAAATGATTTTGCCTACTTTCATACAAAAAATACTTTGAATATCAAGAAATCTATGCTACACTGATACTGCATGACAAAATAAAAGAAAGTGGGGATTGTAGTATGAGTGGTCTGTTTCGGGCTCTTCATCGGACAAAAGTGTTTCGAAATCTGACGGAGCAGGAGTTTGCATGGGTTTTATATGATGTGGGAAATTCGGCATTTATTATGCTTGCCTGTTCGCTGATTCCGATCTGGTTTAAGAGTCTGGCAATCGGTACAGGGCCGGGAAAAATCAGTTCGGATCAGGCGACGGCGTATTATTCGATTGCCATTTCCATTGTTACGGTGGTGGTGGCACTGATCGGTCCTGTCTGCGGTGTGCTGGCGGATCGTAAGGATAAGAAAAGATCTTTTTTACCACAACGGCAGGTCTTGGCATCACAGGATGTGTGCTGAATGGCGTTGCAACGAGCTGGGTGCTGTTTCTGGTCATTTATATTGTGACAAGAGTCTGCTATAATGCATCGCTGACGATTTACGATTCCATGCTGAATGACGTGACGACGGAGGAACGTATGGATGAGGTATCCTCCTATGGCTATGCGTGGGGATACCTGGGATCCTGCATTCCGTTTCTTGTAGCACTGATTGCTTACGTGTTGGGGCCGGATATGGTCGGGGTGCTGCCGGATTTTGTCTCTAAGATGATTGGCTTTTGCGTGACGGCTCTCTGGTGGCTGGTGGTGACGCTGCCGTTGCTGAAGGAGTATCGGCAGAAGAATTACGTGGAAATGAGAACGGTTACCGTCGGTCAGACATTTGGAAAAATATTCAGAACCCTGAAAAAAATCGCAGTTTCGGACCGGAAAGTATTTTTCTTTCTGATTGGATTCTTTCTCTATATTGATGGGGTTGGAACTATCATTGACAACTGCATCAACATCGGAACCGATCTGAATCTGAATACGGTCGGACAGGTTGTTTTCCTGCTTGCCACGCAGGTTGTCGCTTTTGGAGGATCTCTGTTTTTTGCAAAATTGTCGCGGAAAAAAGACACGGTATCCCTGATTCTGATCTGTATCGCAGGCTATTTTGTCATCTGCCTCTATGCGCTGACACTGCGGACGCTGGTGCACTTTGCGATTCTGGCATTTGGAGTGGGATGCTTTCAGGGATCAATTCAATCGTTGTCGCGTTCGTATTATTCTAAAATTATTCCGGCGGAGAATTCGGGAGAATATTTTGGCATCTACGATATTTTTGCCAAGGGCGCTTCCTTCCTTGGATCTGTAGTCATTGCAGTTGTAAAGCTGGCGGGAGGAACGATCAACGTAGCGGTTGCATGTCTGGCGGTTTTCTTTGCACTTGGATTTGTTTTTCTGAAAATTGCAGACCATCAGCCGATGGCGGGTGAAAAATAAAAGATACACAGCATAAAAAAATCTCAAAACCAGGAGAACAAGAGCAACTGGTTTTGAGATTTTGTTTTTGACTCCGGGGTTTCACAAAGAGAGGTTACGTGTTACGATAATCAGTGAGTCGGGCTGCCGGGAATGTGGCTGCCTGAAAAAAGCACAGACAGGCCAGATCCGGAAAGCCGGAAGAGTCGATCACAAGGATGCGTTTCTGGACACCGAGGAGCTGCACATTGGTACCAGACCCCATTACACTTCTATCTGCAGACCCCGATTGCACAGATTCATGATTACAGCATGGCGCAGTTTGAGCATTGGACGAAAGAAACATTCTCTGCCAATTTTCGCAAAATGCTGACGCTGGAACAATACCGCGATTCAAAACTTGCGCAGCTTCATCATGATTATCTGGCGGGCGGACCATTGAAATATATGGCGGTGATTTTTCGTAAGCTGGCGGATTCTGATGAAACGGCCATGCAGCTGGCGTTGGAGTTTTATCTGTGACAAGAACCCGGAAGCTTTTGAAAAATTTGAAGCCGCATTCCCCAAAAAGGAAAAGCTGAAACTGCTGGGGCAGCTGTTCTGATTCGAGCGATAAAGTTTGGCAGCAGAACGATGCTGAGGGGTAAGCAGGTGTGTGATAAAAGGAGAACAGGACAATGGGGGAATCCCGTGTCCTGTTTTTTTGCCCCTGAAAAGTGGAAATTTCCTATCCCCTCTGCATACAATACAGGTAGAGTATCTTTTCAAACCCGTTCAGAAAGGATGATCATTATGACGAAAGGCATTGTAAAAATAAAGAAAAACCGTGCATTTGTAGAGCAGCAGAACGGCGAGGTGGAAGTGGCTTCCGGGCAGTATGTGTATCTGAAAGTGGAAAATTGCTGGATTCCGGTGGTGGTGCGGTATTCGGCGCGGAGGAAGAAGTGGTATTTTAAGTATCTCGAGGAAATCCCGGTCTGCGGGCAGAAGGTGCTGCTGAAGGCGTAGCCGGTAAAGGGCGTTTCACGCATGTTTAACATGTGTTTAATCTTTCTGAGTCAGAAATTCATTATGCAGCTCCTGGATTCTGCGCTGTTCGGCAGCTTCCTGTTTTTCACGCTCCGATCGATACGAAGATCCCGCAAGCAGAGCGCAGATCAGCGTCAGACCGAAAACAAGAAGAAAAGAATAAAGATATGGATGACCGGGATGATTTTCATGATTCATAGGAAGCCTGGCTTTCTGAATGTAAAATTCGTAGATAAGGATTTTCTGTGTCTAAAATTCAGTATAGCAAACGGAATTTTTCGCGTCAATGGAAAGGATTGGTTTCTCGATTCCCAAATTCATCATTTACGCCGTCCCCAAAGTCTGCTAAGATAAAGAAAACTTGTTACCAAACGAGAAAACAGGAGTGATTTACATTGAAAAAGATTTTATTTATCGCAACCGGCGGCACAATTGCTTCGAAGAAGACGGAAAATGGTTTGACTCCGCAGATTACGCCGGAGGAGTTATTGTCTTATATTCCGGAGGTGGAAGGCCTCTGTGAGATTACGGCGGTGAATCCGTTTAATCTGGACAGCTCGAATGTGGTTCCGGAGAACTGGAGCACGCTGGTGAAAGTGGCGAAGGAGCATTACGAGGATTACGACGGTTTCGTCATCGCGCACGGAACTGATACGATGGCGTACACCGCGGCGGCGCTTTCCTATATGATTCAGAATTCGGAAAAGCCGATCGTCATCACCGGAGCACAGCGGCCGATCAATTTGGATATCACGGATGCAAAGACAAACCTGTCCGATAGCTTTTATTACGCCTGTGATGATGCATCCCAGGGTGTACAGATTGTGTTCGACGGAAAAGTCATCGCGGGAACGCGCGCGAAGAAGGTGCGGACGAAGAGCTACAATGCCTTTTCCAGCATCGATTTCCCGTACCTTGCGGTAATACAGGACCGCCGGATTCTGCGGTATCTGCCGATGCTGCCGTATGAAAAGCCGGTTCGTTTTTATGAAAACTTAAGCGATAACGTTTTTCTCTTGAAACTGATCCCGGGAATCAGCCCGGTATTGCTTCCGGCGATTTTTGAGCACTACGATGCGATCATTGTGGAGAGCTTCGGTGTCGGCGGTATTCCGGCGAGCATCAAGGAGCCGTTTTACGAGCTCTGCCAGAAGTACCCGGAAAAACTCATCATCATGTGTACCCAGGTTTCTCACGAGGGAAGCGATATGACCGTCTATGAAGTCGGCCATGAGATGAAAACCCTGTGCAACATTCTCGAGTCATACGATATGACCCCGGAGGCAGTCGCAACTAAAACCATGTGGCTTCTCGGCAACCGTCCGGATGATCATGAGAGCCGGGAAAAAGCATTCTATAAACCGATCAACTACGATACGGTCTGGAAATAAGAAAAAGAAAGACGGCAAAAAGGCTGTCACGGTCCGCAGGAAAGAAATGTTTCTGCTGGCTGTGAACGCCTCTTTTTCTTTTTGAGGAAAAAGAAATTTTCCACAAAATTTTCAGATAGTACGGACGCAAAATTGATTTTTATTGGAAGAATTGTGCAAATTTCATAGAAAATCAGAAACAGGTTGACATCTTTTGAACATTTTAGTAGAATTGAATTCATGATGCAGTGCGGAAAACGGCGGATTTTGGATGACGAATCCAACCGCTGGTTACAGTTACAACATATGTGTGAACGATAACGATTTCGGAGGTGCATGCATGAAACGGTTAAGGTTTACAGCAGATATGAAAAAAGAACAGAAACGAAACACCGTTGAGGCGGCGCTGCTTCTTGGTTTCCAGGCAGAGACGGCAGTGTTTCCTGTTGCAGCCGCGGATGGAGAAATCCCGGTACCGGAAACAAAAGAAGAATTCCGGAAGCTGTGGAAGAAAACAGCAGATGCAGCCCCGGAGGGGTATGAGGCGGCTTCGGACCACATCGGGCCGGTTTACGACCTGGATTTCCGGGAAAAAACAGGATTGGAAAAAATGTTCCAAAAAGGTCCGTTTTTAAAAGATCAGAATCACGATTTCCTCCCGGATGCACTCGATGTAAAACTGGTGCTTCCAGAGGACGCAAGCGATGCTATGTTTCTTGCAGCGTGTGATCTGGCATACCGTTTCGGGATGGAGACGACAGGATACGAAGGAACCATTCTTGCCGAGGCGGGTTACAAGGGAAATCAGATTATTTTTGAAAAAGCAGATCAGACAGAACTGGTCCTTGGAGAGACAGACGGTGACGGCGTAAAAGTGTATCTGCGCGGAGACGGCGAAGCACTGACCGCATTCACCGCCCGCCTCTGCAATACATTTCCAAAGATCTGCGGTGAGAGAAGCTGGAAAGATCTCCTGATGGACATGGTGGATGATTTTATCCTACGCGGAGAGGACGGCCAGCTTGCCGAACTGAAAGCTTTACAGGAAAAAGAAAGCGGCGCCTATGCGGTTTACGGATCGCCGCGCTGGAGCGAAGAGCAGAAAAAAGAGGCCGGAGATGCAGAAGTTTACAATTACAAATCCGGTCAGAAAATGTACGAGAAAGTATATGAATTCCCGTGGGAGGTCGAAGTATTTGAAGAACTTCTGGAAACGGAAGTCTATCCGAAACTCAAAGAGGGAAGCACCGTAAAAATCACCGGAGCAGTCAGCGAGACCGAGAGCGTGCGCCGGAAGATGTGCGAAGCGATCGATGCAAAATCCGCGAAGCAGGCGCTGTGCCGGAACAGACAACGATTTACTGTGCCTACAAACAGGGCTATTCCTGGCTGGCAGAAGAAATGCTTCCGCGTCTGAAAGAAGCCGGAGCCGATACGGTTACCGTTTATTTCAAACCGTTTCTTCCAGAAGGCCAGACGGAATGGAATGATGAAAACGGAGCCATCCCGTCTTACCACAACCTGAGTGCCGAGACGCCGGACAAATGGTACGACCTACCGATCCGTTATCTGCAGGAGCTGTACCCGATCGAGGATCTTCTGGTAAAAGAGCTCGGTATCGAGAGAAAAAATGTCGTATTCAAAGCCTATGAGGGAGAAGATGACATCACATATCTCTGCCAGGGAAGCAAAGAAAACAGCGTCTGCTGTGAGGATGCGTACAAGGCCGCGTGGTCGGAGCGTCCGTATATGAATGAATACCCGCAGATGGGAAAAGTTCACCCGTCGACCGGTTATATAAAAGCAGAAGTAAATGGCAAGCCCATTCTTGACAAAAAAGTCCGCACCGATCTGGAAGAAATCTGGGATGTCTACCAGAGCGAAGTCCTTCCGGACTGCCGCCGCTATATCGAGGAAAAAACGGGCGGAACCGTTGCGGAGGAGATGCAGCCGTTCTTCCACGAACTGAGAATGGACATTACGGTAAGCGAGCCGGACGAGCCGACCGGTTCCCGTGAGGATCTGATCTCATCGCTTGATGCACTCCATGAGGACATGTATTTTGTGGGCGGTGATTATTTTAAAAATTACGGCATTCAGAAAGCCGGCGTGATGCTGGATGCACCGGGCCTGATTCTGCCGGTGATCCATCAGAAAGAGGGCCGGCCGGTCTTTCGCGTTACGCTGACAGAGCCGTTAAAAGATGCGGCATGCATCACAAAAGACGGAGAGACCGCTGCCGCAGAGAGAAAACGAAGTGAAGTCGAAACCTGGATTTCCGCAGTTTCGTGGGAAAACGGAGAGCTGAATTTCCATATCACAGTGAAAGGCGCAGCAGAGGCTACCGTAAAAGCATACGCAGCGCTGTGGTCGAAAGGTGTTCTTGAAAAATGCAGCTGTGTTCCTGCGGAAACAGCGCTTGTCTTTGAAACAGAAAGCGGCGCATCGTACGCGGCACAGACCCCGGAGCGGGAAGAAAAGCCAAAGGCGAAACGGATCGAGAACATCAACCTGCATGAGCACGAACTGATCGGATACGATACGTATCGGGAGATCATTGAGGAGCTGAAAAAAGTTCCGGGTATCGAGGTCTTCCGGATTGCCGTTTCCTATACGGGCCGCGAGCTCTATGCTGTCTGGCTGAAACCGGAGTACGAGGGATATCTGTCGCTGACAAAGCGTCTGGCGAGAGTGCCGAGCGAGGTGATCAATGCAAGACACCATGCAAACGAGGTTGCCTCAACGAATGCATCGTTTATGCTGCTGAAGAAACTTTTAACAGAAGATGTTTACAAAGAGCTGCCGGATAAGCTGAATCTGATCCTGATCCCGATGGAAAACGTGGACGGTGCAGCGATTCACTACGAACTGCAGAAGGAGCATCCGACGTGGAAATTCCATGTGGCGCGGTTCAATTCTCTTGGAAAAGAGTTTTACCGTCATTATTTCCAGCAGGATACGATTCACAGCGAAGCGATGGGCATCAGCCGGATTTACGAGAAATATGCACCGGATATGATGGTGGATAACCACGGTGTGCCAAGCCACGAATGGGAGCAGCAGTTTTCTGGTTATACCTCCCCGTCCTACAAAGGTTTCTGGCTTCCGAGATCGCTCTTATATGGTTATTTCTGGTATGTAATGAATCCGGAATACAAAGGAAACTATGATGTGAATAAGGTCATGGAGGATGTGATCGCAGACAAGATTGCAGCGTATCCGGAGATGAAAGCACTGAACCAGGAGTGGAGTGCACAGTTTGAAAAATATGCCCATGCGTGGATGCCGAAACTGTTTCCGGCCAATTATTATAAAGAAATGATCAATTACTGGATTCCGTATGAATCGAATCCGGCGCATGGATATTCGTCGATCCGCTATCCGTGGATTACAACCGTCGCTTATACGAGCGAGGTTGCGGATGAAACGGCACAGGGAGAATACCTGAACCTGTGTGCGCGGGCTCATGTGGCGCACGACGAAGTGACAATACAGATGCTCATGGAGGCGCGGAACGTTATGGACTGCCGCTTTACCGAGCAGGATGGAACGATTTTGACCAGCTACATACGAAAGAGACCGATGATTGTCTCTAGGTAACTGGAAGAAATACAGGATACAGGGTTGTGAAAGCACGAGCGTGCGGAGCAGCCTGTATCCAAAAAAACTACATTTTATTTAAGGAGGAGTTTAGGTATGGAACTCATCAAATTACTTGGCGTGTTAATCGTTATCGTCGGATTCGCGCTGAAACTGGATTCAATCCTCATCATTTTCCTGGCGCTGATTACGACAGGGATCGTTGGCGGCCTTGGCGTCGGCGGTCTTCTTGAGACCATCGGAACCAACTTCGTAGCGAACCGAAGCATGGCGATCTTCATGATGATCCTGCTCGTTACTGGTACGCTTGAAAGAAACGGTCTTCGTGAAGCAGCAGCAAACCTGATTAAGAAAGTTAAGAGTGCAACAGCCGGCAAGCTGATCGCTGTATACGGCGTATTAAATGGCCTGTTCGGTGCATTCAACGTAGGATTCGGCGGTGTTGCCGGATTCATCCGTCCGGTTCTTCTTCCGATGGCAGAAGGTGCGATCGAGAACAAAGAAGGTACCGTAAACGAAGAGCACTTAGAAGAAGTCAAAGGACTTGCAGCAGCAATGCAGAACTTCACCTGGTTCTTCTTCCAGGTTCTGTTTGTCGGCGGTGCCGGTGGAATTCTGGTACAGACGACACTTGCCGGTCTTGGCTATGAAGTAAGCCTGATTGACCTTGCGGCAATTGAAATTCCGGTTGCATTATTCTCACTGGTTGTTTCCTGTGTCTATATCATTGTAAAAGACAATCGGATTTCGAAAAAATACTATGAAAAATCAGCCGGCAAAAAGGCACAGAAATAGGAGGAACACTAGATGAGCGCATTAAAAGTTATACAGGTTCCAGCCGCATTTAATACGGCCGGATTAAATATTGTATGGATTCTCGTTGGCCTGATTGCAATCTACGCGGGCATTAAAAACCTTCTGGATGAAGAAAATCCGTCCAGAATCGGAACAGCCATTTTCTGGTGTTCGTTCGGTATTGTTACAGCACTTGGCACCTGGCTTCCGGCCAAGGTTTCCGGTGTCCTCGTTATTATTATGTGTCTGCCGCCGATCTTCAAGAAAGTAAAGGTTGGAAAAACAAACGCACCGGAAAAAGCACACACCGAAGCACAGTTTAAGAAGATTGGAATGAAGATTTTCGTTCCGGCATTCTGTGTTGCTGTATTTTCCCTTGCTTTTTCACTGTTCTCCAATATGAGCTCCATGATCGCGATTACACTTGGTGTTCTCGTAGCCATTATTTTCCTGGTTGCATACGACTCGAAAGAGAACAAACCGCAGGTTTTCCTGAAAGATTCCGAGCGTTTCCTTTCCCTTACAGGACCGCTCAGTATGCTGCCGCAGCTGCTTGGCTGCCTGGCGGTGTCTTTACTGCAGCCGGTGTTGGTGAGGTTATTGCACAGATCGTAGAGAAAGTTGTTCCGAAAGGAAATGTTAATATTGGTATCATCGTTTATGCCGTTGGTATGGTACTGTTCACCATGATCATGGGTAATGCATTGCAGCCATCACCGTTATGACGGTTGGTATCGGTGCTCCGTTCGTACTGGCATACGGTGCAAATCCGGTAGTCATCGGTATGATCGCACTGACCTGCGGTTACTGCGGAACCTTAATGACTCCGATGGCAGCAAACTTCAATATCGTACCGGTTGCAATCCTGAATATGAAGGACCGCTGGGGCGTAATCAAAAATCAGGTGCTGGTTGGATTAATTATGCTTGTATTCCAGATCTGTTATATGATAGTATTAAAGTAAATCGTCAGGACAGACTAACTAAGGTCATCGTATTTTCCGAAAGGGAAGGGCGGTGGCCTTAACGTCCGTAAAATGGTTGACTAGATATGACAGGAGAAGGAAGAGAAACAAATGACACCGAACATGGAACGGGGGGCTTGGATCATCATCCACGAATGGGTAAGAGTAAAAGCGTGGGATAAAGTACTGATTGTGACATCAAAGGAGCATCAGGCGGAGGCGAAAGCGCTGGAAATGCAGGCGCGGAAAAAAGCGCGGTCCGTCAACACACTGATTGTTGAAAATAAAGGACGCCATGTGGGCATCTTTTTCGACGATAACGAGGCGGTCTTTGATCCCTACACTGCGATCATTGCAGCGACCGAGTATTCGCTTGTGACAACAAAAGCAGCGAAGCGTGCGATTCAGAAGCACAAAAAGTTTCTGTCGCTTCCGCTTTCGACGAACGACGGAAGAAGTCTTCTGGAGTTCGATTTCCTTTTGATGGACACGAAAAAGAGCCGCATGATGGCAAAGCTGTTTATGAAGTATCTCCGTTCATCCGGCAAAGTGCATGTGACGACACCGGCAGGAACGGATATGATGTTCTACAAAGAGAACCGCAATCCGGGATTTTTCAACGGCGTATTAAGAGACGGAAAAGGCTATTCGTCCTCAAGTATTGAGGTCTATGTGCCGATCGAGGAGACAAAGACAGAGGGCATTATGGTGCTCGACGGATCGCTGGGATACATCGGACGAGCCGATGAGCCGACGAGAATCATCTTCAAAGGCGGCAGAATCGTCGATATCGAGGAGACACCGACCGGCATCCGCTTAAAGAAGTACATGGAGGAATATTTCGATCCACGGATTTATATCGCAGGAGAGCTTGGCATCGGACTGAATTCGTGCTCGAACTGCCTCGGCAACTGCTACATTGAGGATGAATCCGCGTATGGAACCTTCCACGTAGGGCTTGGACGCAATATCGCGCTCGGCGGCGTGCAGAATGCGAAAGGCCACTTCGACCTGGTCTGCCGGGAACCCGATATTTTTACCGATAACCGTCAGATTATGGACCGGGGAAAGATTATTGCACCCGAGCCTGTGTTATACTAAAGGACAGAAGCAGGAGACAAAAATTAAGAGACAAAAGGAGAAAAGACGATGAAAGTTTTATTAACAGGATTTGACCCATTTGGAGGAGAGAGCGTGAACCCGGCATTCGAGGCCATCAAACTTCTGCCGGATACCATCGCCGGAGCAGAGATCGTAAAAGTTGAGATCCCGACCGAGTTTACCAGAAGTATTTCCTGCGTGGAAGCAGCCATCAAAGAGCACAATCCGGACGTTGTCATCGATGTCGGACAGGCAGGCGGACGCGCATGCGTAACCGTAGAGAAAGTCGGCATCAACCTTGCAGACGCAAGAATTCCGGACAACGCCGGAGAGCAGCCGTCCGATGAACCGCTGCAGGCAGACGGCCCGACCGCATACTTTGCAACGATTCCGGTCAAAGCAATGGTTCAGAACGTCCGCGAACACGGCCTTCCGTGCCACGTATCCTTCACCGCAGGCACCTACGTATGCAACTGCGTTATGTACAATGTGCTTCACCTGTGCGCAACGAAATATCCGAACATCCGCGCAGGCTTCATCCATGTACCGTTCGCATGCGAGCAGGTAGTCGGAAAAGCAAGCACCATGCAAGCATGCCGCTGGAAACGATTGCAAAATCTCTGGAATACTGCATCGAGGCGGTTGTAACCAACAAAGAAGAAGTAAAAGAGGCAATGGGAACGACCCACTAAAGAAGCATTTCAGGCCGTCTTACCGGAAAAAGGTGAGGCGGCCTATATTTTTTGCTTTTTTTCCTTTTGCAAACCATATCTTTTGTGTTACAATAGATTTTGTCAGAATTTTTATGCGAAAGGAACGAAAGAAAATGGAACAGGGTAAAATTTTTAAATTTCATAATGACCTTGATACAGACCAGATCATCGCGTCCCAGTATCTGCTTCTGCCGAATCTGGATGAGATGAAAGGCCATGCGTTTGAATCGTTAGATCCGGACTTTGCAAAGAAAGTAAAACCGGGAGATTTTGTCGTAGGAGGAGAAAACTTTGCTGTGGTTCCTCAAGAGAGCAGGCGCCGGGTGTTTTAAAAGCATTGGGTGTGCAGGCAGTTATCGCAAAATCCTTCGCCAGAATCTTTTTCCGCAACGCCATCAATATTGGTCTGCCGGCGATTGTCTGTAAAGACTGCCGGATGCCGTAGAAAACGGTGATACCATGATCCTTCACATGTCCGAGGGAACCGCAGAAGTGAACGGGAAAACGTACACCTGCACGAAACTGCCGGAATATATGCAGAATATACTGAATCAGGGAGGCCTGATCGCTTCTTTGAACCGCGAGGAGGAGTAAGACCATGGGAATGACAATTGCAGAGAAAATTATCGCCGCTGCAGCCGGCGTTCCGGAAGTAAAACCGGGAGATATCCACACTGTAACACTGGATCGTCTGATGAGCAACGATGGAACCACCCATCTGACGGTTGATATGTACCGCAACAAATTAAATCACCCGCATATTGCGGACCCGAAAAAACTGGTTTTCATTGTAGACCACAACGTACCGTCCGACAGCCCGAAAACAGCAGCATCCCAGAAAAAGATGCGTGATTTTGCAAGAGAGAACAACATTGACTTCTGGGAAGGAAAAGGTGTATGCCATCAGGTGATGATTGAGAACTATGTCCGCCCGGGCGAGCTGATTTTCGGTGCTGACAGCCATACCTGCTCTTACGGAGCACTCGGCGCATTCGGCACCGGTGTCGGCTGTACCGATTTCCTGTACGGCATGGTAACGGGAACTTCCTGGGTACTCGTACCGGAAAGCGTAAAATTCAATCTTGTAGGAAAACTGCCGGATGGCGTTTATGCGAGAGACCTGATCCTCACCATCATCGGCGAGGTCGGCGCAAACGGATGCAACTACCAGGTGATGGAGTTTACCGGTGAGGGTGCAAAGACTTTAAGCATCAGCGACCGTATGGCACTTTGCAACATGGCAGTTGAGGCCGGTGCCAAGACCGGTATCTTTGAGGCAGATGAGAAAGCCATCGAGTACCTGAAAGAGCACGGAAGAGAGCCAAAAGAAATCTTCCACAGCGATCCGGACGCAAAATACGTCAGAGAGTACACCTTTGACCTTTCCAAAGTCCGCCCGGTTGTTGCAAAACCGGATTTCGTAGACCGCGTTGTTCCGGCAGAAGAGACCTGCGGAACGCCGATCAATGAAGCATTCCTTGGATCCTGCAACAACGGAAGAATCGAAGATCTCCGCGTCGGCGCAGAGATCATCCGCGGAAAGAAAGTCGCAGAGGGCGTCCGTTTCCTCGTTGTTCCGGCAAGCCAGACGATCTACCGCCAGGCATTAAAAGAAGGCATCATCGACACCTTCATGGAGGCCGGAGCCATCGTCATGAACCCGAACTGCAGCGTCTGCTGGGGAAGCTGCCAGGGTGTCATCGGCGAGAACGAAGTGCTGATCAGCACCGGAACCCGTAACTTCAAGGGCCGTGCCGGTCATCCAAGCTCCAAAGTATACTTGGGCTCTGCCGCAACCGTAACCGCATCTGCAATTGCCGGAAAGATTGCGACGGCAGATCAGATCTGACCATTTTCTTTGAGGGATACATAATATTTTTGGGAGAATAAACATATGGAAGCATTTACAGGAAAAGTATGGGTGCTTGGAGACGATATTGATACCGATATCATTATCCCGACCGAGTATCTTGCTTTAAAGACAATTGACGATATGAAACAGTACGGCTTTTCCCCGCTCCGCCCGGAACTGGCCGGACAGATTGAAAAGGGCGACATCATCGTGGCAGGAAAGAACTTCGGCTGCGGCTCCTCGAGAGAGCAGGCACCGGAGATCATCAAGGCGCTCGGCATTTCCTGCGTTATCGCGAAATCCTTTGCTCGGATCTTTTTCCGCAACTCCATCAATAACGGCCTTCTTCTGATCGAGCAGCCGGATCTGCACGACGATATCAAAGAGGGCGACACCATCACCGTCAAGATGAATGAGCATGTTGATTACAACGGAAAAACATACCCGATCGCAGCTCTGCCGGAGAACCTGATGGATATCATTCAGGCAGGCGGCCTGGTAAAGGCAATGCGCAAGCGCAACGGATTGGATTAAGAGCGGGAGGAAGAAACGATGGGCAATACAGTAATTGAAAAAATCATCCGCCACAACACCGGAAAAGACGTAAAACCGGGCGACATTGTGACGGGTCAACGTGGACAGAGTATGATTCATGATATCTTCATCCCGTTTGTCGGCGATAAATTCGAGGAGATGGGTTTTACCAAACTGTGGGACCCGGATAAAGTCGTTCTGATCTACGACCACCTCGTTCCGGCAAGCCAGGTGGACGATACGAGACATTTCCACAAAGGCGATGAATTTGCAAAGAAATATGGCATGAAAAACGTACACAGAAGCGACGGAATCTGCCATCAGTTAATGACAGAGGCAGGTTACGTAAAACCGGGCGACGTTGTTTTCGGAACCGACAGCCACACGACGACATACGGCTGTGTCGGTGCATTCTCTTCCGGAATCGGCTACACAGAGATGGCGAGCATCCTTGGAACGGGTACGATGTGGATCAAAGTGCCGGAGACGATCAAAGTTGTCATCGAAGGCGAGCTGCCGAAAAATGTGATGTCAAAAGACATTATCCTGCGTCTGATCGGTGACCTCGGTGCAGACGGCGCAACGTACCGCGCACTGGAGTTCTCAGGAAGCACCGTAGAAAATATGACCGTGGCAAGCCGTATGACGATTGCCAACATGGCGATCGAGGCAGGTGCCAAATGTGCACTTTTTACCCCGGATGAGAAGACCGCAGAATACTGCGAGATCGAACTCAATGACTATCAGAAGAGCTTAAAAGGCGATGAGGATGCAAAATATCTGTGCACCATCACCTACCGCGCCGAGGATTTTGTGCCGGTTATGGCATGCCCGTCCCAGGTAGACAAGATCCGTGATACCAGCGTTCTCGAGGGAACCCCGATCGATCAGGTCTTCATCGGTTCCTGTACGAACGGCCGTCTCGAGGATCTGCAGGCGGCAGCCGAGGTTTTAAAAGGCAAAAAGTAGCCGACTACGTAAAACTGATCGTAACACCGGCAAGCCGCAAGATTTATCTGCAGGCAAGCAAAATGGGCATTCTCGATACACTGGCAGAGGCAGGCGCCATGATTACACATCCAGGCTGCGGTCTGTGCTGCGGAAGAGCGGGCGGAATCCTCTCTGACGGCGAGCGTGTTGTAGCAACGAACAACCGAAACTTTCTTGGAAGAATGGGTACTTCTAAAGTTGAAATTTATCTGGCATCTCCAAAGACAGCGGCAGCATGTGCAGTAGCTGGAAAAATTGTGACGCCGGAAGCATAAACGAACGTAACAGCAGAAAGGAAAACAGACAATATGAATGGTTCAATGTTTATCGGAACCTGGTGGGCACTCGTCCCGCCGCTGCTTGCAATTCTGCTTGCATTTGTAACAAAAGAAGTTTACAGTTCCCTGTTCATCGGATCGGCAGTCGGTGTCCTTTTGTACACCGGCTTCCATCCGTGGGATGCGTTCACAAGCTTCTTTGAAATTTTACGGAACAGCATGAACATCAACATTCTGATCTTCGATATCCTGCTTGGCATGGTTGTCGTGCTGATGGCGAAATCCGGCGGCTCGGCGGCGTATGGAAAATGGGCGGGGACGAAGATCAAAACGAAGCGGAGTGCGCTTCTGGCAACGATGGGGCTTGGTGTTCTGATTTTTGTGGATGACTATTTCAACTGTTTGACAGTCGGCTCTGTCATGCGCCCGGTCACGGACAGCCACAAGGTTTCCCGCGCGAAACTCGCATACATCATCGACTCCACCGCAGCGCCGATCTGCATTATCGCGCCGATCTCAAGCTGGGCGGCAGCCGTCAACTCGTATGTGCCGGCGGATGCGGGAATCAGCGGATTCCAGCTGTTTCTGCGGACAATTCCGTATAACCTGTATGCGATCCTTACAATTGCGATGGTCTTTTACATCTGCTACACCGGCTTTGATTTTGGTCAGATGAAGCTCCACGAGGATAATGCCGCCAAAGGTGATCTTTTCACGACCGGAGGCGAGGAGTTTGAGCAGGTTTCCGAGCAGGAGGTCAATCCGAACGGAAAAGTCATCGACCTCGTGCTCCCAGTTGCCGTGCTGATTGTATCAGCGATTGGAGCGATGGTTTACACTGGCTTCCTCGGCGGCGCGGACAATGTGATTTCCGCGTTCGCAGGATGTGATGCAGAAACGAGTCTGATTTTTGCCTCCGTCGTGACGATCCTGTTTATGATGGCGCTGTATCTGCCGCGGAAGGTCATCACCTTCAAGAGCTTTATGGACAGCCTGTCCGAGGGCTTCAAGCTGATGGTTCCGGCGGTTACGATTCTCGTTTTTGCGTGGACCTTAAAAGGCGTCGGTGATGCGATGGGCCTGGCCCAGTTTGTCGGAAGCGTCGTGGGAGACCATGCATCCGCAAGTATTTTTATCCCGGTGGTGCTGTTCGCCGTGGCGGTGTTCCTTTCCTTTTCGACGGGAACCTCCTGGGGAACGTTCGCGATTCTTGTGCCGATTGCAACGGGCATGTTCGCAGCCGGAACAAATCTGGAGATGATGATTATCTCGGTATCCGCCGTCCTGGCAGGGGCGGTCTGCGGTGACCATATTTCGCCGATCTCGGATACGACGGTTATGTCAAGTGCGGGTGCGCAGAGCAACCATCTGAACCACGTATCGACGCAGATGCAGTATGCGGCCGTTACAGCGTGTGTCTGCCTGGTGGGATATCTGATTGCAGCCGTGACCAGAACGTGGTGGATCACACTTGGCGTCAGCCTTCTTCTTCTTTTGGGTGTTTTAACCGGAATGCGCAGATTGCGCAAAAAAAGCGGAAAACGGCAAAAAATAAAAAGAAAACAGAAAAACGCGTGAAATGACTTGACGGGAGAGAAAAAGAACCGTATACTAAAAAATAGAACAAACATTCACAGGACAACGGTGTCCTGCAAAGAAGAAGCGGAACGCTTTTGGAGCAGGAATGTGAATTGGAACAGAAGGAATTGGATTTTTCAAAGTCCCAGTTCCTTCTGTTTATCTCTGTTAAAATTGCATCGGAGCTGTGAAATGCAGGAGAAGAAAGGAGGCATTCCGGGGCGAAAACGCTTTGGAAAAGGGAAGGACTGTTATGATCAGAAAGATCATAGCAGACAATGGCAAAAACAAAAAGAGGGAGAAAATATATGATATTTGGAAAGTACATTAACAAATACTACCTGAAGAATGCGCCCATTCTGATTCTCGGTCTTGCAGCGCTGATTCTCGTAGATTATTTCCAGCTTTTCATACCGGAGCTGTACCGCATGGTCATCAACGGCATGAACGGCGACCCTGTTCTGGTCAACGGCCAGGCGGCGGTGTTTGATATGGAATTTCTGCTGGATCAGGTCTGCCGGCCCATGATTATTACCATTATCGTCATGGTAGTCGGCCGTTTCCTGTGGCGAGTCTGCTTTTTCGGCTCCGCGATCCGCGTGGTGACCGATCTTCGTACCTGCATGTTCGCGCACAGCAAGGAGCTGTCCCAGGAGTATTATCAGGTCAACAAAGTCGGAAACCTGATGAGTCTTTACACGAACGATCTCGATACCGTGCAGGAGTGCTTCGGCGACGGTATTCTGATGTTCTGCGATGCGCTGTTTTTAGGCCTGCTTGCGTGATCAAAATGTGGCGCATGAACCACTTCCTGACCGGCCTTTCCATGATCCCGATGGCATTTCTGATGGCCGCCGGCACAACGCTCGGCAAATACCTGATGAAAAAGTGGGAAGAGCGCCAGGCGGCCTTTTCCGAGCTGTCCGATTTCGCGCAGGAAAACTATTCCGGTCTTGCTGTCATCAAGCATTCGTCAAAGAGACGAAAGAGCTGATGATGTTCCGTAGACTGAACCGCGAGAACGAGGACATCAACGTAGAATATACCAAAATTTCCACACTGCTGAACATTATGGTAACGCTGTTCGTCGAGTCCGTTATCTGTGTAATCTTAGGCTACGGCGGCTATCTCGTTTACTGCGGAAGCTTCGACGCCGGCCAGCTTGTCGAGTATATCGGCTATTTCTCGGCCGTTGTATGGCCGATCATGGCGGTCTCCATGCTGATCGAGAAAACATCCCGTGGAAAAGCGTCCTTAAACCGTATTACGGAACTGCTTGACGCAAAAGTCGATGTGAAGGACCGCGGCGGTGTGCAGGATCTGCCGTCCATCCATGGAAAAATCGAGTTCCGCAATCTGACCTTCCGCTATCCGGACGGGGAGTACGATGTGCTGAAAAACGTATCGTTTACCATTGAGCCGGGCGAGAGTGTCGGCATCGTCGGAAAGACCGGTTCCGGAAAAACGACCATCGTCGATCTGCTGCTCCGCACCTACAACGTGCCGGACGGAATGCTGTTTATTGATGACCACGATGTCAACACCGTTTCCATTCACTCCGTGCGTGAGGGCTGTGCCTACGTGCCGCAGGACAACTTCCTGTTCTCCGACACGATTTCCGGCAATATTTCCTTCGCCTTTGATGACGAAAACCAGGAGGCCATTGAGGATGCGGCGATGATGTCCGATGTCCATGACAATATCGCAGAGTTCAAAGAGGGCTACCGCACCGTTCTTGGCGAGCGCGGTGTGACGGTTTCCGGCGGACAGAAGCAGCGAATCTCGATTGCGCGTGCGCTGATGAAACACGCACCGATTCTGATTCTCGATGATTCCGTCTCTGCGGTCGATACCAGAACAGAGCGCACGATTCTCGACAATCTCAAAAAACGTGAGGGACTGACGACAATTCTGATCGCACACCGGATTTCAACGGTGGAGCAGATGGACAAGATCGTGTTCGTCGAGGACGGAGAAGTCCATGCAGTCGGAAAACACGAGGATCTGTACCGGACCTGCACGGCGTACCGCAAGATGGTCGATCTGCAGAAACTTGAAGAGGAAGCGGGGGAGGAGTAGAAATGCACAATTATTATCCGATTCTCTGGGTCGCGCGATCATCGGCGTGATTTCCACCCTGCTGATTGTGGCCGCGTTTGTAGTGAAAGATGGAGAAAAAGAAACCGGCTTTGAGCGGAACATGAAAGACAGTGAAATCATGCAGCGTCTGATGGATTACGCAAAGCCGTTTTACCGCCAGTTTATCGTTGTTGGTTTTCTGATGCTGTTTTCGATCGCGTACGATATCATTTCGCCGCTGATCGTCGGCAAAATTGAGGAGCTCGTCGTTGGAAAATTCGCGCTGAATGCCCTGTTTCTGTGGGTAGCGGGCTATGCGGCAATCCTTCTTGTCTCGATGGCGTGCACGTATTTCCAGGCCGTGATTCTGCAGAAGACGGGTCAGAAAATTATTTCCAATATGAGGGAGGATCTGTTCGTCCACATCGAGCGCCTTTCCCACGAGCAGTTAAATGAGATTCCGGTCGGAAAGCTTGTCACGAGAACGACAAACGATACGAACGCGATTTCACTGATGTTCACCAACCTTCTGGTCAATCTTCTGAAGAACTTCTTCGTGATCATCGGTATTCTGATTGCGATGCTGTTTCTGAACTATGAGCTGACGCTGATGGTGCTCTGCTTCGTGCCGTTTATCATGCTGTTCTCGATTATTTTCCGCAAATTCTCGCGAAGAGCACACCGGAAAGTAAAAGACTGTACTACGGACATCAACACGTATCTGTCGGAGAACCTTTCCGGTATGAAAATCACACAGATCTTCAACCGCGAGGATGCCAAGATGCGCGAGTTTACCGACAAGAGCAACGCACTCGGCCGCGCACAGCAGGAGCAGATTTTCGTGTTTGGTATTTTCCGTCCGCTCGTCTACATGCTGTATATCAGCTCCGTGCTCTGCCTTTTGTATTTAGGCGGCAAGGGCTATCTGGAGGGAACGTCGTTCCTCGGCCAGACGCTTACCAGCGGTATGATCGTCAGCTTTTACATGTATATTTCAAAATTCTTCAACCCGATTCAGAACTTGGCGGAGCAGTTCAACTGGCTGCAGTCTGCATTTGCATCCGCCGAGAAAGTATTCTCGATTCTGGATCTCGAGCCAAAAATGCAGGATGCGCCGGATGCGATCGAGCTTACCGACATCAGGGGCGAAATTGAGTTCCGCGACGTATGGTTTTCCTATATCCCGGGCGAGTGGGTGTTAAAAGGCGTTTCATTCCACGTCAACCCGAAAGAGACAATCGCATTTGTGGGTTCCACCGGTTCCGGAAAATCGACGATTCTTTCCCTGATCTGCCGGAACTACGAGTTCCAGAAGGGTGAGATTCTGATCGACGGCATCGACATCCGAAAGATCAAAATCGATTCCCTGCGGAAAAAATTCGGCCAGATGCTGCAGGATGTCTTCCTGTTCTCGGGAACGATCCGTAGCAACATTATTCTCCGCGAGGAGGGGATTTCCGATGAAGAGATCATGGACGTCTGCCATTACGTGAATGCTGACCAGTTTATCAACAAGCTGGATCACGGCCTCGACGAGCCGGTGCGGGAGAGAGGAAACAACTTCTCCGCCGGACAGCGCCAGCTTCTCTCGTTTGCGCGTACCATCATCCATAAGCCTTCGGTCATGATCCTTGACGAGGCGACGGCGAACATCGACACCGAAACCGAGCTTCTGATCCAGGATTCCATGGAAAAGATGAAGAACATCGGAACGATGCTGATCGTAGCGCACCGTCTTTCGACGATCCAGCATGCGGATGAGATTATCGTACTGTCCCACGGAAAAATCGTGGAGCATGGAACGCATCAGGAGCTTTTAGCAGCGCAGGGAAGATATTACCAGCTCTACACGCTGCAGTACCACCGCGAGCAGAGTGAGAAACAGAGAGGAAGAAAGTAAGAAAATTTTAGAACAATAAAGACAATTTACAAAAAGGGAGAAATTTTGTTTGTGCAAAGTGACAAAATTTCTCCTTTTTTACGGTGTATCATATTAAAATAATTTTAAATCAATATAGTCATATGAAAAATATATGAGCATAATACGATATCCGTTTTTCCATCTCAAAAAGCGGGCGGTTATAATAAGGGAAGCAAAACGGCAGGCACCAAAAAGCCGGGCCGTCTGTTGAAAGAAAGGGAAAATTTATGGAAAAGAAAGCAAGCCTTGTAGGACGCCTGCTCTCGGAAAATCAGATGTCGGAAGCATTTATCAACAGTATGTTTCTGGCGCTGTCCGGCGGTTTTCAGGATGCCTACACGTACAATTGCAGAGATGAAGTATTCTCAAATGCCCAGACGGGAAACGTTGTGCTGATGAGCCAGAACTTTCTGGAAGGAAACTTTACGGCAGGTCTTCGGTATCTCTTCCCGATCCTCTTTTTTGCGATGGGTGTATTTCTGGCAGAAATTTCCAGGAGCATTACCGGTATGCAAAGAGGCTGCACTGGCGCAGGTACTTCTCGCGGCGGAAATTGTGATCCTTGCGATCGTCGGATTTATTCCGTCTTCTTATAATATGCTCGCGGCGATGCTTGTATCGTTTGCGTGCGCGATTCAGGTACAGACCTTCCGCAAGGTCGGCGGTTATTCGTATGCAAGCACCATGTGCATCGGAAACCTGCGAAGCGGAACCGCAGCGCTGTCTATGTATATGCGGGATAAGAAAAAAGAACAGCTCCGTCAGGCCGGATACTATTTCGGCGTGATTCTGGCTTTCGCCATGGCGCCGGAATCGGAGGCGTGTTCTCCATGCTGTATGGAATCCATGTAATCTGGATTTCCTGCGGACTTCTTCTGGTGAGCTTCCTTCTGATGTCACTGGAAAAGTACCGCTGAGAAATAAGAGAGAGTGAAGAAAGAAGGCTGAAAAAATGGAAGTATTTCTGGAGTGCTGTATGACGCTATTCTTTTCAGCGGCCATGCTGCTGCTGATCGTCCGCCTGGCAAAGGGTGAGGAGAAAAACATGATGTTTGCGCGTGTGTTCTCCCTGCGTCCAACGTCGGTTTCTGGATTGGAATCGTCCGCATCGCTGTGCTGAACCGGAGCGGATTTCTGATGTTCTTCTACATCACAGGCGCAATGCTTTCCTACACGGCGATGGTCTTTGCCATGCCGCATAAAAAAGAGCAGATTGCCGGACAGCAGGCATAAATAAAAAAGAGACCCTGTATACGGGAAGGATGGAGCAGCGATGTTCCGTTCGCCGGTAGACAGGGTCTTTTTCTGTTTCAAACAAAAGTCCATAAAATCTTATACGCGTTCCAGAAGCTCCTCGATCAGCTCTTTTGCCGCCGCGTTCTGGTGCTGCCGCGGGTTGATGATAAGACAGATTTCACGTTTGGGGGCCTCCTCGATGAGCGGAATCCGACAGACGGTACGGCTCTTTAAGGCATCGCGTGCCAGCTCCTCCGGATAAAATCCGATGCCGAGGTTATACTCGACCATAGGAAGAATCTGATCCGTCGTCGCCGCCTCCATATCGGGGTGGAAGGCGAGGTTGTGATTCAGAAAGTACTCGGCGTACAGCTCCCGCGTGCCGGTGTCTTTGGCAAGCGAGATAAAAGGATATTCTGACAATTCGCCGAGATGATGCGGCTCTGCGGAAAGGGATGCATATTTCGATCCGCCGATCAGAATTTCCTGGAATGGGAAAATCGGGATCTTGTGCAGCGGTTTGCGGATTTCCACCGGGCTTGTGACGACTGCGAAGTCGACCAGACCGTTTCGAGCGCTGGATGCCTGCGGCGTCGAGTGGTTGGAGATGCGCAGGCGGACGTGCGGATAGCGGGTGTGGAAGTGCTCCAGGCGGGAGAGCAGCATCAGACGAAGTGCCGTCTCGCTCGCACCGATTGTGATAAGGCCGCTCTCAAGAGACCGCTCAAGAGCCAGCTCCTCCTCAACCGTGCGGAGCTGTTCGTAGGCAACGGCCACACGCTCATACACCTTTTCGCCCTCCGCTGTCAGTGTGACACCCTGGTGGGAACGGATAAAAAGTTTGCAGCCAAGCTCACTTTCCAGATTGTTCATGCACCGTGTGATGTTGGGCTGGTTGTTTTTCAGAATTTCCGCGGCTTTTGTAAAGCTGTGATATTGTGCTACGAAGTAAAAAATGCGATAATAATCATATGTAATCATAAAAACCTCCGAAGGATGAAGAAGAAAAAATCATCCATGATGCTTCAATATAAAATACATGCGCCGGGTTGTCAAGGGATTTCTGAGGATGGTCGGCCGGATTGTGCGGGGGATGGCAGAAGAGAAGTGGAAATTTTTTGAAAAAACACTTGCAAAATACCCGGACAGGGTATATAGTGTAGAAGAAAACAAGATACCCCATTAGGGTATATGAAATAGAAAATCCAGAACTACAGAAAGGAAGACATACGATGGAACAGTACAATGTAACCGGCATGAGCTGCGCCGCCTGCCAGACCCGTGTCGAAAAAGCCGTGTCAAAGGTACCGGTGTCACATCCTGCGCAGTCAGCCTTCTGACAAATTCCATGGGCGTGGAGGGAACGGCCTCCCCGGCAGAGATTATTGCCGCCGTGGAAAATGCAGGCTACGGTGCGTCGAAAAAAGGCGAGAAGGGAAGCATATCACAGTCGGCTTCCACAGCAGAATACGAAGAGATGCTGAAAGACAAGGAAACACCGGTCATGAAACGCCGTCTGTTGAGCTCCGTTCTTCTTTTGATTCCGCTCATGTATTTCTCCATGGGCCATATGATGTGGGGATGGCCGCTGCCGAAATTCTTTGAAGAAAATCACATCGCAATGGGACTGGTACAGCTCCTGCTTACCATTGCGGTCATGGTCATCAACCAGAAATTCTTTATCAGCGGTTTCAAGAGTCTCTGGCATAAAGCACCGAACATGGACACGCTGGTAGCGCTTGGTTCTACCGCATCGTTTGTATACAGCGTCTACGCCCTGTTTGCCATGACGGGAGCGCAGGTACAGGGGGACATGGATGCAGTCATGAGCTATATGCATGAATTTTACTTCGAGTCCGCAGCCATGATTCTGACCCTGATTACCGTCGGAAAAATGCTGGAGTCGATTTCCAAAGGAAAAACGACCGATGCGTTAAAGAGTCTGATGAAGCTGGCTCCGAAGACTGCCGTTCTCTTAAGAGACGGAAAAGAAGTGGAAGTCGGCATTGATCAGGTGAAAAAGGGCGATCATTTCATCGTCCGCCCGGGCGAAAATATTCCGGTGGACGGCGTTGTCCTGGAGGGAACGAGTGCCGTCAACGAATCCGCGCTGACTGGCGAGAGTATTCCGGTGGATAAAGAGGCCGGCGACCGCGTATCGGCGGCGACCTTAAACCAGTCCGGTTTCCTGACCTGTGAGGCGACGAGAGTCGGAGAAGACACAACACTCTCCCAGATCATTCAGATGGTCAGCGATGCGGCAGCGACAAAAGCGCCGATCGCCAAAGTGGCCGATAAAGTTTCCGGTATTTTTGTGCCGGCCGTTATCTGCATTGCACTTGCTACGATTGTGATCTGGCTGTTTGCAGGAGAGAGCGTCAGCTTTGCTCTTGCAAGAGGTATTTCCGTTCTCGTTATCAGCTGCCCGTGTGCGCTCGGCCTTGCAACACCGGTTGCGATCATGGTCGGAAACGGAATGGGAGCAAAACACGGAACGATGTTCAAAACCGCAGTTTCTCTCGAGGAGACAGGAAAACACAGATCGTTGCACTCGATAAGACTGGAACCATCACAAGCGGAGAGCCGCAGGTAACCGATCTTGTCCCGGCAGACGGTGTAAGTGAGGAGGAGCTTTTAAAAGGTGCCTTTGCACTGGAGCAGAAAAGTGAGCATCCGCTGGCCCGTGCGATTCTTGCACTTGCAGAGGAAAAAGGCCTGGCCCGCGAAGAAGTCAGTGATTTCTCTGCGCTTCCTGGAAACGGCCTTGTGGCAAAACGGAACGGAAAAGAGCTCTGCGGAGGCAACCGCGCACTGATTACGAAAAAAGCGGTTCTCGCGAAACAGATGGAAGAGCAGGCAGCAAAACTTTCCGAAGAAGGAAAGACACCGCTGTTCTTCAGTGAAGACGGAAAGATGCTTGGTATGATCGCGGTTGCGGATGTCATCAAAGAGGACAGCCGCGTGCGGTGAAAGAGCTGCAGAATATGGGAATCCGTGTCGTGATGCTGACCGGAGACAATGAGCGCACCGCGCGTGCCATCGGCGCACAGGCAGGTGTGGACGAAGTCATCGCAGGCGTTCTGCCGGATGGAAAAGAAGCGGTCATCAGCCGCCTGAAAGAAAAAGGAAAAGTAGCGATGGTAGGAGACGGCATCAACGATGCACCGGCTCTGACCAGTGCGGATATCGGTATTGCCATCGGAGCAGGAACCGATATCGCGATCGATGCGGCAGACGTTGTCCTGATGAAGAGCCGCCTCTCCGATGTACCGGCAGCGATCCGCTTAAGTCGTGCGACCCTCAGGAACATTCACGAGAATTTGTTCTGGGCCTTCATTTACAATATCATCGGTATTCCGCTGGCTGCGGGCGTATGGATCCCGCTGTTCGGCTGGAAGCTGAACCCGATGTTCGGTGCGGCGGCGATGAGCCTTTCGAGCTTCTGCGTTGTGACAAACGCCCTGCGTCTGAATCTGTTTCGGATGCACGACGCGTCAAAAGATAAAAGAATCAAAAACGAAATTCTAAAGGAGGATCTGAACATGACAACAGAACAGGGAATGGTAAAAACCATGACAATCGCGGGCATGATGTGCGGCCACTGCGAGGCAAGAGTGAAGAAAACACTTGAGGCAATCGAGGGTGTTGCATCCGCAGAAGTAAGCCATGAAAAAGGAACAGCCGTTGTAACACTGACAGCTCCGGTATCAGACGATGTGCTGAAAACAGCCGTAGAGGCACAGGATTACACCGTAAAAGGAATCCAGTAAAACAGGAAACGTTGAGAAAAGGGAAACGCGCCTGGAATGAAAATTTCCGGGCGCGTTTCTTTTTTTTACCAGATATAGCAAAAATATTGCAATTTGTTCGGAATTTTCGTGACAAAAGGACAAAAATCCGTTAGGATAGAGAAAAAGAAGAGCAAAAACAAAAGGGTTTTTAGGATCAGGAGGTTTTTACATTATGACAGAGTACAGACTTGCAAAGCCGGAAGAGTGGGAGGACTGCATCGAACTTGCAAACTACGTGTTCAGCACGGCACACCGTCCGCACGACTTTGAGCAGTTAATTCCAAGGGTTTATCAGGCAGGACCGGAAATGGCACGGATCCACCGCGTCGCTGTTGCGGAAAACGGCAGACTCCGGGCCGAGATTGCGGTGCTTCCGCAGCAAATGGCAGCAGGGGGTAAGCTGCTCCGCGCAGGATATGTGGGAAGCGTTTCCGTGCATCCAAAGGCAAGGGGCGAAGGCCACATGAAGCGTCTTCTTGGCGACTGGATTACGGATCTGGAAGGAACGTGTGATCTTCTGGCACTGGACGGCCAGAGACAGCGGTATGCCTACTTTGGCTTTACGCCGGGAAGTGAAAAATACACGTTTTACCTGGATGTGGCAAATGTGCGCCATACCTGGAAAAACGGGGAACTCTCCGCTTACACCTTTGCGCCGCTGTTTCCGGAAAACGGCGAAGCGGACGAAGAGGCGGCAGCCTTTGCAAAGAAGCTGAATGAGGAAAAACCGCTTTACGTGGTAAGAGAGGATGTGAAAGCCTGCCTGAAAACGTTCGGCGAGCAGGCAATTGCAATCTGGAAAAACGGTGAGCGGATCGGATATCTGGCACTTTGCGGCGGAAACCAGGTTGTGGAAGCAGAAGTGTTGGAGGAACAGGATTTCGTTCCTGCACTTGCCGCTTATTTAAAAGAAAATGCGCTTGACTCTCTTTTCATTTCCATTCCGGTGTATGAGACCGGAAAAGCAGCAGCGTTATCGGAAGTCTGCGAAAGCTTCACAAAAGAGCGCTGCGGTTCCGCGATGTACCGTATTTTCCAATTTGCAGACGTCATCGAGGCAATGCTGACCATGAAAGCAGAGACGATGGGCATCAGCGATGGAACGTGGTCTGCCGTACTGGAGGGACAGCCGCTGACCGTGACGGTAAAAGATGGAACTGTGACCGTGACACGGGAAGCCATCCGGGGGCAGATGTACTCAACCGGG
>ENA-OQHY01000143-OQHY01000143.1-human-gut-metagenome-genome-assembly--contig:-NODE-143-length-40239-cov-4.751521_pt1 | contig 40239 bp, 46 predicted proteins | sample MGYA00242570_ERZ504733 | MGnify/ENA primary metagenome ERZ504733 (study PRJEB26092, sample SAMD00036219) | human gut metagenome | host: Homo sapiens | study: EMG produced TPA metagenomics assembly of... | reverse complement strand
GTCTTATAGATTTTTCTTGCCCTTGTATTTGCCCTTATCAGAGTGCATAAACACTGATGGGACGATATAACACAAGGGAAATAATAAGGGAAAGCTCACCTGCGACAAATCCAGTGTTTTCAAGGGGGTGCGAAGAATTTAATAATAAAATATAACAGTTATTAAATTTCTTAAAACAGGTGAAATCTCAATCGGAATTTGTAAGGGAGATTAAGATGAATTTTGGATTTTCATATATAGGTTTAATATTTTTACTTATGCTTATGATTCCAAATATTATATGGAGTAAAAATAAGCCAAAAGATTACGAAAAATACGAGAAAAATGAAAACAAAATTTTATTGGCATTAGAAAGAATAGGAGAAGTTGGCAATACTTGTTTAGCACTAATGTTCACAGATTTTAATATTAACAATATTTCATATTGGTCTACAATATTATTTATAGCATTTCTTTTAATGATATTATATGAAATATATTGGATAAGATATTTTAAAAGTAATAAAACAATGAAAGATATGTATAGTAGTATATTAGGAATACCAGTTGCAGGTGCTACATTGCCAGTATTAGCATTTTTATTGTTAGGTGTATATGGTAAAAATATATTTCTTATTTTTTCAAGTATTATATTAGGAATAGGACATATAGGAATACACTTAAATCATAGAAAAGAAGTTCAATAAATTCAAGTTTGTCGATGTATAAGACAAAACTAGTAACGGGTAACCCTCATCAATTTACCCGTTTTTTTTTTACGCCTTCTATTTAACTATGGGGAGTGTTTTGGAGGTTTCCGTGAGGATAGTTTGTCCGAGAAGTGAGAACAAATCTTTTTCGTAAACGTAACGCTTAGTTTCACGAAACATTAGTCTAATCCTAGACTACGTTACCCGTTTTTAGTTTTACCGTTTCAAGTGAGTATTACCCGATCTTACTTTAACGGTTTGTGTTCTGTCTCGCTAAATGCACGGCTTAGTTTCTATATGCACGTTATAGTTTAACGATGACATTTGAATTAGGATAGTTTTATCCTAATTTTTTTCTTTACAAGTGATATATACTGTTATACACTGTTATATAGAAGGTGATACAATGATTATTATCAATAATAGTTCAATGATTCCTATTTATGAACAGATTGTGAATCAAGTGAAACAAAATATTGTGGATGGTAAGTTAAAAGAAGGAGATGCTTTACCGAGTGTTCGTGGTTTATCGAAAGAACTAAAAATATCGGCTTTAACTGTTAAAAAAGCATATGACATATTAGAAGCGGATGGCTTATGTAGAACGGTTCAAGGTAAGGGTTCGTTTGTGTTGGGGGTAAATCCTGGCTTGGTACATGAGCAGCGTGTAGTTGAAATTCAAAAGGATTTAGAGAAGATACTGGATAAAGCGAAATCTTATGATTTATCAAAGGATGAAATTAAAGATTTATTTGATATCTTGATGGAGGAATGAATATGCGATTTGTAAAGACATATAATGATTTTAAATTGGATTGTAAACTTGAATTAAAGCCAGGAACAATAACGGCTTTGATTGGTCGTAATGGCTCTGGCAAGACCACTTTGTTTAAATTGTATCTTGGTTTAATTGAAGATGATGATAAACATACAAATCAAGTGAATAAAGAAGAAATTGGGGTTGTATGGAATGATTCGAGTTTTAGTTTGGTTTTAAATGTTCTTGAAATTAAAAAGATTCTAATGTATTCCTATAAATATTTTGATTGTGATTATTTTGATTCTATGATTTCTCGATTTGAATTGGATCCAAAGAAACCATTAAAAGAATATTCTACAGGTATGCTTTCGAAATTGAAGATCATTATTGCAACAAGTCTTCATGCGAAAATATTATTGTTGGATGAGCCAACGAGTGGTTTAGATGTGATTGCACGAAATGAAGTATTAGATTTGTTGCGTGATTATATGGAACAAAATGAAGAGGTTTCCATATTGATTAGTTCACATATCGCAAGTGATTTGGAGGGTTTGTGTGATGAATTTTACTTTATTGAAAAAGGAAAAATCATTCTGCAAGAACAGGATCTAGAATCTTATGCATTATTAAAGGGTGTAGATGAAACTGTGGATTTAAACTATGTATTTAAAAAGATAGGTTCGACTTATCTTACAAATGAAAGACAATTTTATGTAGAAAACTATCCAAATCTAGTCATTGAAAAAGCACATATTGATGATTTGATGGAATATATGATCAAGGGGGAAACTGTATGAAGGGATTGTTAGTCAAAGATTTCTTGTTGATGATAAAAAGTAAGAAAGTCATATTGTTTATGTTGTTCATTGGAATCATTGGTGGGATAAATGATATTTCATTTGCGACAGGTTATATCTTGATGGTTCTTGCGATATTAAGCTTATCTACAATTTCGTATGATGAAGCCAATCACGGCTTAAAGACTTTATTTACTTTACCTATTTCAAAATCGGATTATGTGAAAGAAAAATATTTGTTTTCTTTGATTATTACAGGGATTGGTTTTGTGTTTGTCACAATATTAGGTTGTTTTAGTAAAAGTGGCTTTATGGAAACACTTATAATCTTATCAACCGCTTTGTTGTTGTTAGCTTTATCTTTGCCTTTTCAATTAAAGGAAGGCAACGAAAAAGGAAGAATTGTATTGTTTGTGGTGGTGTTTGGATGTACCTTCTTATTCGCTTTCTTAAATCAATTTATTCCTAAATTCTTTCAATCGATTGAATCGTTATTAAACACATTAGATCCTATTATGTTTAGTGTAGGTTTATTGATTACAAGTTTTATTCTATATTTTATTTCTATGAGGATTTCAATTCATGTATACAATAAGCGAATTCTTGATTAACGTACTAATTTATCTACAATACTGTTGATGATATTCGCAATTTCTTCACAAGATTCAATACATCCTGCATCGATCCATTGTTGGATGGTTGCCAAAGATCCAAAAAGAATGTAGTTTTTGATGTATGGATCGTTTTGTGAGACTTGTTCAAGTTGATTGTTGATGGAATCGAGTGCTAGAACTTGTTTAGGAAATTCATTGTCGACATTGCATTCAAAAAAGATTTTGATGGTTTCTTTATTGGATTTTAAAAATTGGAGTAATTGAATAAAAGAAGTTTCTTTTGGCTGATCATTTAATTGTTTATTGATCAATTGTATGACTTCTTGCTCCATTTCTTTAATGACATCATATTGACTGCCATAATACTTATAGAAGGTTGAACGATTGATATCAGCCTTTTCACATAAGCTAGAATGGTGATCTTATTGATGTCTTTTTCTTTTAGACATTCGAATAAAGCTTCTCGAATACATCTTTTTGTCATTTGTATTTTTCTGTTCATAATCAACACCTGTTGCTTTCGTAACAATATGTTAAAATCAGTCGATTGAAAAATCAAGAGATAATTTTCTATAATTAAGAAAATATGGAGGGCTTTTTATGCTTCAATGTAAAAATATTATGAAAGATTATGTTTCAGGAGATGAAATTGTACATGCATTAAAAGGTGTATCACTTTCTTTTCGTGAACATGAATTTGTTTCAATACTTGGACAGAGTGGATGTGGTAAGACTACATTTCTAAATATTATTGGTGGTTTGGATCATTATACTTCGGGTGATTTAATTATCAATGGAAAAAGTACAAAGGATTATTGTGATAAAGACTGGGATACATATCGTAATCATCAGGTTGGTTTTGTGTTTCAATCTTATAATCTAATCATGCATCAAAGTGTTTTAAGTAATGTAGAATTAGCTTTAACACTAACGGGAGTCAATAAAGAGGAAAGAAGAAAATTAGCTATAGAGGCTTTAAATAAGGTTGGACTTTCGGATCAAATTCATAAAAAGCCAACCCAGATGTCGGGCGGACAAATGCAGCGTGTGGCCATTGCCCGTGCTATTGTCAATAATCCAGATATTATTTTGGCCGATGAGCAACCGGTGCTTTGGATAGTGCAACAAGTGTGCAAATTATGGAGATCTTAAAGGAAATCTCAAAAGATAAGCTTGTCATTATGGTTACGCATAATCCGCAATTGGCAGATGAATATTCGAGTCGAATTATACGTTTAAAGGATGGTACTTTAGTATCGGATTCCAATCCTTTTAATGAACAAGAAATGAATGTGGATACGAGTGTGTTAAAAAGACCTGGCATGTCTTGTAAAATGGCTTGTTCATTAAGTTTAAATAATTTAATGACAAAAAAGGCACGTACATTTTTAACATCTTTTGCCGGAAGTATTGGTATTATTGGAATTGCTTTGATCATGTCATTATCGCATGGTATGCAGTCGTATATTGATCAAATGGAAAATGATACAATGGCCAGTTATCCGATTGAGATTCAATCGAGTTCGAGTGATATGTCTACATTAATGACAACGATGATGGGCATGAAGAAAAAGACAGAAGAACATAAGGATTCTAAAATTCTATTCTCGTCCTTACGTGGAGGATGTATTAGAATCTTTATCGAGTTCAAAAAAGAATAATCTATCAGCTTTTAAATCGCATATTGAAAGTAGTAAGGGTAAAGAATTTAGAAAGACGACGAAAGCGATTGAGTATGATTATAATTTAAATTTACAAGTTTATAATGAAAATACAGATTCTGGCTTAGTGCAAGTATCGCCAAATGGTTTGTTGGATAAATTAGGCATGTCGGATATGATGTCGATTCAATCGCAATTCATGGATTCAAGTGCTATGACCAATGATCAAGTGTGGCTTTCTTTACCCGAATCGAAAAAGCTTCGAGATGATGAATATCAGCTTGTTGAAGGTAAGTGGCCAACAAACTATAATGAGGTGGTTTTAGAGGTCGATGAAAATAATGAGATAACAGATTATGCACTGTATTCTTTGGGATTGTTAGATCAGGATGAATTGGTTAAGAATTATCAGAAGATTTTAAATGGAGAGACGGACAAGATTTCAAAGACAAATCTAAAATCTTATAGTGTGGATGATATCTTAAATTTGAAGTTTAGATTGGTTCTAAATAGCGATTTATATCAAAAGGTAAATGGTTTATGGATCAACCAAAGTGAAAATGAATCGTATATGCAGGATGTTGTTTCTAAGAGTCCTGAAATTAAGGTGGTTGGAATTATTAAGCCAAGTGAATCCACGGTTTCACAACCAACAATGGGTGGTGTGTATTATACAAAGGCTATGGAAGAGTATGTAACTTCTAAGACGGAGAATTCTCAAATTGTTAAAGAACAAAAATCAAATCCAGAAATCAATATTTTTACGCAGGCCGAATTTGCTTCAGGTCAAAAGATGAGTATGTCAAATCTTACAAATGAGCAGATGATGCAGCTTTCTAGTATGTCGCAAGAAGAATTGATGAATTACATGAATACGTATAATGAGAATATCAATGCAACATATGATTCGAATTTGACTAAACTTGGTGTTGTAGATTACTCAAATCCGACAAAGATTTCTTTATATGCATCAAGTTTTGATGGAAAAGAAAAGCTGAGTGATTTGATTACTTCTTATAATAAGAAACAGACAAAGAGCAATGTGATCACATATAATGATTTTATTGGTACGATGTTAAGTTCAGTAACAAGTGTTGTAAATATCATAAGTTATGTTTTGATTGCCTTTGTATCTGTATCACTCATTGTATCAAGCATCATGATTGGTATCATTACGTATATTTCAGTATTGGAGCGTACAAAAGAGATTGGTATCTTACGCTCCATTGGTGCTAGTAAGAAAGATATTACGCGTGTATTTAATGCAGAAACATTCATTATTGGATTGATCAGTGGTGTATTAGGCATATTAATTACACTTGTATTGAATGTTCCAATTAGTGTGGTCGTAAAGAATATGACTGGTGTTTCGCATATTGCCAAATTACCTGTCAATGGAGCTGTATTCTTGATTTTCATTGATTTAGTATTAACGATTCTTGCAGGATTGATTCCATCCAAGATTGCAAGTAAAAAAGATCCTGTAGAGGCATTAAGAAGTGAGTAATCACTTCTTTTTTGGTATAATACCTGCGAGGTGATTTCATGATTCGAAAAGGAACGATTGAAGATGCAGAAATATTATCTAAGGTAGAAGCAACTTGTTTTCCATCCAATGAAGCAGCGACTTCAAAAGAGATTCAAGAAAGATTAAATGTATATGCGAATCATTTCCTTTTATTATTTAAAGAAAATCGATTGATTAGTTTTATCGATGGCTTTTGTACAAATCATAAGGATTTAACGGATGAAATGTATAGTGATGCTTCGATGCATGATGAAAATGGGGACTGGCAAATGATATTTGGGTTAAATACTTTGCCGGAGTATCAAAGAAAGGGTTATGCCACTAAGATTATGAATGCGATGATTGATTTGGCTAGACAAGAAAAACGAAAAGGGTTAGTGTTAACTTGTAAAGATAGATTGGTGCCTTACTATAGTAAGTTTGGATTTAAAAATGAGGGTGTATCCTCAAGTGTTCATGGTGGTGTAGTTTGGTATCAGATGCGATTGGAGTTTTAAATATGAATATAATAAATATGGTGAAGAAATATCAAAAGAAAAAAGCAAAAAAAGCTGCAAAAGAAGAGTTGAAACAGATGATTCCTACGTTAAGAGGTCAATTGAATGAAGTGACTTCTGGTTTGGATGAATTAAATGGTCTTCTTAAAAAGATTACGCGTTCATGAAGTCAAAGATTTATTTGGCAATCGACTTAAAGTCTTTCTATGCTTCTTGTGAATGTGTATCTAGAGGATTGGATCCTTTAACTACAAATTTAGTTGTTGCGGATGCTTCAAGAACTGAGAAGACAATATGTTTGGCTGTATCGCCTTCTTTGAAACAGTATGGAATTGGTGGAAGGTGTCGTTTGTTTGAGGTGAATCAAAAGGTACGAGAAGTGAACGCCAAAAGGAAAAAGGGGTTTTTGCGTTTTGATGGTAAATCAGCAGATGATGAAATTTTAAAGCAGAATCCTAGATTTGAAGTTGATTTTTTAATTGCACCTCCAAGAATGAAATACTATTTGGATATCAGTACACAAATTTATAATATTTATCTGAAGTATGTTTCAAGTCAGGATATTCATGTATATTCTATTGATGAAGTGTTTATTGATGCAACGCCATATTTAAATACGTATCAATTAACACCAAAAGAATTCGCAATGAAAATGATTTTAGATATTTATGAGACAACTGGCATCACGGCTACAGCAGGTATTGGTACGAATTTATATCTTGCCAAGGTGGCAATGGATATTGTGGCCAAACATAAAGATCCAGATGAAAATGGGGTTCGTGTTGCGGCTTTAAATGAATATAGGTATCGTAAATTGTTGTGGAATCATAAGCCTTTAACGGATTTTTGGCGTGTTGGTAAAGGATATGAGAAGAGATTAAATAAATTGGGCATTGATACAATGGGCAAACTTTGTGCCTTTAGCTTAGAACATGAGGATGTTTTATTTAAGACATTTGGTGTAAATGCTGAACTATTGATTGATCATGCCTGGGGATATGAGCCTTGTACAATGGAAGATATTAAGGCGTATAAACCGGAAAAGAATAGTATAGGTTCGGGTCAGGTCTTATCTTGTGGATATGAAAAAGAAAAGGCTAAGATTTTAGTAAAGGAAATGGTGGAATCTTTAGCTTTAAGTTTGGTGGATAAGCATTTGGTGACAAATAAAGTGGTTCTTACAATTGGTTATGAAACAAATGAAGCATATACAGGTGAAACAATGGTTGATTTTTATGGACGTATTTTGCCGAAAAGCTTAAATAAAATTGTTCATTTACCTCAAAAGACAAATGCGAATTCAATTCTAATTCAAAATATATTGGATGTATATGATCGGTATGTGGATTCTAGTTTATTGGTGCGAAGAATCAATGTGGCAGCTATTGAAGTGGTTGATGAAAAGAATCGTGGCTTTGAACAGATGGATTTATTTTCAAATGTGGATGAAGAAGAATTGAAGAAAGGAAAATGATCTTCAAAAGGTGACTTTAAAAATAAAAGAATAAGGCTCATCTTCGTCGGACAATTCCCTGCTTTCTCCTGAAGGGGCAGATACTGCTGACAGACTGTTCCTTCCCTGAAAATAGATTACCTGCTCCGGAGTTACTTTCCACAGTTCCTCCTGTTTCCCTAAAATCTGTCCTCCGCTTTCCTCTGCGGAATTATCATTCTTATTTATCCACTCTCCACAGGAGCTGTCCGCTATCCGCTCAAGTGCATCCGAAATCTCTCCCTCATAGTCTTCCACCGGAGTCCCCACAAGAAATGGCGTACCGAATTTTTCTCTCAGCACATTGGCCGCCGGAATCCCCACAGAGGATATCACAAGGTTTACCGCTGCTTCACCGGCATGGGACAGAGCTTCCAGCGTATCCCCCATAGCCCAGGTGGAAAGTATCTCCCAGCCATAGTTTTCCAGACGTTTTTTCATGGCATCTACTGCAGACTGCGGGCCAAGATCAAGGGGTGTTGCTCCAAGAAGATTTAATTTCCGGCTTCTCTTCTCTGCAGATCTTTCCACAGATCCCGTCGGTGCTTCTGAACACCTTCCGATTTTCTCTGCTGCTCCTGTGAAATGTCCTACGATTTCTGCCAGCGCCAGCCCTGCTCCATATACATAGTCGTGCATGCCGCTGGTCGGAACCGAAAATGCCGGGATTCCGGTCCTTGCTGTAAGTGCACGGGCCAGTCCCTGAAAATCTGTTCCGTTCATAAAGGGGATCGGTGAACTTGCAAGTGCAATAAATTTCGGTTTCAGCTCCTTTGCCGCCTCTTCGACATCCTGAAGAAATTTCTCATCATTTCCCATAATGGCATCGATATCCGTAAGACCTGAGATAAAGATCAGACTGTCCTGGTCGTACCACCGGATCTCGTCATGGGTATTATAGGTAGAATTACAGCCGGAGGGATCATGCATCACTGTCATTCCTCCAAGCTCATACAATGCGGAGCAGACGCCGGACACGTCTGCCGTGTAGATCGGTATGATCCGATATGCCTGTCTCATATGCAGCTTTCGCACCCCCATCCCTTTCGAACGATCAGATCCTCCGGAGCTTTTTCCTCATTAAATGCCTCCAGCATCAGCTGTGCAGTACGTCTGATCCCGTCATAGCCCCAAAGCCCGCCGCCCTGTACCATATTGACAAAATTCCGGCTTCCGGTAAACCAGGCCGCTTTTTGTCCGACGGCAAGGATTTTTCCGGAATGCTGCCGTGGCCGCACTCTCATCTCCGGGCGGACAGTCGAAATCAACATGAGTTCCGGGTAATTCTCCTTCAGCCAGAAAAATACTTCTTTTTCTTCCGGGCTGATACTGTCCAGAAAAACGGACTGTACCTGAAATCCATGCGTAAGGAGAAGCTTTGCAAGTCCCAGAGGTCTTGGATGAAAAAGATAATCCACAGCTACGGGAGTGTCACCGATGATCTGGTGTGCATGGAAAAGAGCTTCCTCGCATTTTCGGATCTCCGTTTCGATATCCAGGCCATTTTTACCGCCACTTTGCTGCTCCAGCAGCTCCAGCAAATACTTTTCCTGCGTCTCTATCTCCTCATAGTCAAAGCTTCCGGGCAGGTATAAAAACGGCCTTCCAAGTCTCTCCGCCTGCTGCTGTACTCCGAATTTTCCTGCCGGATAACAGTTAAGGATCAGGCTTCCCTCTCCCAGGCTCTGATAATCCTCCCAGGTCTTACAGGCCGGTGCTTCCCGGAGACGGATTCCGTTCTTTTTCAGGATCCGGCAGATATCTGCACTCTCATCCAACACAAAATCACTGCCCAGGACTGTGACACATTCCGGATCAGCTTTCCTCTCCGGTACTGCATCATACATGGCACGGCGCAGCTTCTGATCCGGAGTCGGACCTGTTTTCTGCATGACAGGATCCATAAAGCACCGCATAAAAAAGATCTTCGGAAATCTTTTTTCCAGTTCTCCGTAGATGCGGTCCAGATCACTTCCCAGAAAATGATGAAGACACACAGTAAAAAGCAATACTGCCTTTGGCTTCTCATCCAGCCGGTTCAGAATGTCCGTCACTCCTTCAATGGTCACATCCTCCAGATTTCCGCCCAGAAGATCCTTTTCCTCCACGATCACAAAGGAAAAACGGTCTGCCGCATTCATCTCTGCGGCAGTCAGCACAACGCCACGCATGCAGTTATCCGCACAGACGTAGATCTGCCTTGCTTCCGGAACCAGCATTCCCGTATGTACAATATTCCAGTTTCCATAGACCGGTGAATTAAATTCCAGCCCCGACTGAAAGGGAACCGGAAAAGAGGCTTCCTTTATAAATATTTCTGTTTTTCCCGAAAGCTCTCTGTTACCAACTCTTTTTAACATGAGCTTCCTCCTGCATGCACTCAGGATCTGCTCGGCCAGTGTCCGGTACTCCTCTGCCATCTCACAATCCGGATAGGCTTCCAGAAGAGTTTTTCCTCGATTCTCTGCTTCCAGGACCAGTTCACTTCTGGAAAGCGTTCCCACTACCCGCGTATGAAAATCCTCTGCCAGCTCCCGGACTTTTTCTTCCTCTCCCGGCACGTTCCGCCGGTTCAGGATCACGCCGCCAAGAGATGCATATCCTCTGTTTCTGAAATTATCCACTGCCATGGCAATATTGGCCCCTGCATGGATGGCCATGTTTTCTCCGGAGGTGATGATAAATACCTTATCTGCATACCCCTTTCGCATAGGCATGGAAAATCCACCGCAGACAACATCTCCCAGTACGTCATAAAAAACAATGTCCGGTTTATAGGTCTCATAGGCTCCGTTTTCCTTAAGCTTCTCGAGAGCAGTAATGATACCTCTTCCCGCACATCCGAGCCCCGGTGCAGGACCGCCGGCTTCCACACAGACTACACCCCCATATCCAATCTGCACCATATCCGTAAGCTTCAGCTCCTGGCGTTTTTCGTTATACAGCTCCAGCACAGTAGGAACCTTTTTTCCATGCCTGAGAAGAATCGTGGAATCTGCCTTGGGATCACAGCCGATCTGCATCACTTTCATTCCTTTTTCCGCAAGGCTACTGCCACATTGGAAACCGTAGTAGATTTTCCGATGCCGCCCTTTCCGTATACCGCAACTTTTATCATTTTCTGTCCTCCGCTTTTGTGATCACATTGGAATATGCCGTTTTGGCGGAAACTCCACTGAGGTGGCCGATCTTTCCGGATAAGGAGCTGATCACATCCTGTGGTGCATCAATGGCAATACTGATGATATTGATGCCTTTTCCCGGTAAGATCCCCATTCTCCCGATAATATATTTTCCCGCTTCATGAAGAAAACGGTTGATATCATCGATCACGTCATTGTTTTCCACAATGATCGAGATCAATGCCACTCTTGTCTCCATAAGATCTGACTCTCCTTTCCGATATTATCAGCAGATCCTCGGCAGAAGCTCTCCTCCCGGCTGCGGAAGAAGTGCCTGCGTTCCGATCTCCGTAGTCATGACAACCTTTCCCGGCTGGTCTTCCGTAACTTCACCGATAATGGCTGCGTCCCTGGAATAAGGACATTTACGCAGTGCTTCCACGATCCTTCCTGCCTCTTCCTTTGGTGCCATGATCACCATTCGTCCCTCACATGCCAGATAAAGCGGCTCCAGGCCAAGCATGCCGCAGACACCCTTTACCTCCGGAGCTACCGGAACAGCTGCTGCATCCAGGCGGATCCCTACGTTACTCTGTCCTGCGATCTCGTAAAGAACCGTTCCGACACCACCTCTTGTGGCATCACGGATCACATGAATGTTATGGGTGGCATCCAGCACCTCTTTTACAGCTCCCCACAGCGGTGCGCAGTCACTTGTCACATCTGCGTCAATGCCGAAATCCTCTCTTGCCAGAAGAATGGTGCATCCATGTCTTCCCACATCACCGGTTACAATAATGGCATCTCCCGGTTTTGCCAGCTCACCGCCTACCTGAACGCCCTCCCGGATCTCACCCATTCCGGTTGTTGTGATAAACACACCGTCAACCTGGCCTTTTCCTGCCACCTTAGTGTCTCCGGAAACGATACGCACTCCGGCTTCTTTTGCTGTTTTTTCCATGGCGGCAGCGATCTCCTCCAGCTTCTCCATGGGAAAACCCTCCTCGATGACAAAAGCGCAGGTAAGATACATCGGTTTTGCTCCCATACAGGCAAGGTCATTAACTGTTCCGCAGATGGAAAGCTTACCGATATTTCCCCCCGGAAAAAATGCCGGAGAAACAATAAATCCATCGGTGGATACTGCCATTTTTCCTACAGGCGGAACCAGCACTGCCGCATCATCGGCTGTGAGATCCGGGTTTGCAAAATGTGCTTTGAATACTTCATCGATCAGTTCTGAGGTCTGACGGCCTCCGGCACCGTGTGCCATGGTCACTGTTTTATTTTCCATAATATTATCTTCTTTCTATGCTGGGTCGAAGGAATTTCATATCGGTTTCATCCTGTCAGATTTTCCGGATACGATCCTTCGTTTGTACTATATGTAATGTATCATACTTCGCAGTCCATTAAAGCGGACATCAGTTTCCGTACATAAAATATGCGGAACATGCTCCTTCATTGGATACCATACAGGCACCTACCGGATGCTGCGGGGTACAGACCTTTCCGAATACCTTACAATCTGATGGTTTGCATTTTCCCTGAAGCACATCCCCACAACGACAGGCCGGATTTGGCCTGCCCTGGATCGGCGGCACTGCATATTTTTTTCTGGCATCAAAGGCTTCCCACTCCTTCCGGAGCACCAGCCGGACCCGGGATCACACCCAGCCGCGCCATTCGGAATCGCAGGGCTCCATCAGTTCACCGATCAGTTTCTGCGCCTCCGGGCTTCCCTCACTTTTTACCACACGGGGATAGCAGTTTACAAAGAACGGTTTTCCTTCCTGAAAACGTACCAGTGCAACAGCCAGTGCCGTAAGCAGCTCCTTCGCTGTAAAGCCTGCCACCACACCACTGATGCCTTCCTCTGCCAGATGCTCGCAGAGCGCAGTTCCTGTGATCGCATTGACATGTCCGGGATAAAGGAACACATCCGCACTGCCCTTTAATGCCTGATAAGCCTGGGGCATGGTCTTGTTTGCTACAAGGAGCGAATAGTTGGAAAGTCTGTCCTCTCCGGCCTTTTTCACGGAAAGACAGCCAGCAGGCGTGGTGGTCTCAAAGCCAACGGAAAGAAATACCACCTGCTCTTTTGGATGCTCTTTCGCATATTTTTCTGCATCTGCCGGTGAATAGACGATCCGTATCCTGGCGCCTTCTGCCCTGGCATCTGCAAGGCTTTTCTTTGTTCCCGGTACGCGGACAAGATCACCGAACGTGCAGATCGTCACCTGTTTTTCCAGAGCAAGATAAACGGCCTCGTCAATAAACCCTACCGGTGTTACACAGACCGGACATCCCGGTCCTGAGATCAGCTCCACCTGAGACGGCAGAAGCTTGCGGATTCCCAGACGGAAGATCTCGTGGGTGTGTGTTCCGCAGACCTCCATGATCCGCACCGGCGGCCCCTGATATCCTTCTATGATCTCTCTTGCTGTTCTTTTCCTCTCTTCCATCACAGCAGTTCCTCCATCAGCTGTCTGTCTCTTCCTCATCATCATCGGTGATCTTGCAATGGCAACACCAGCATGCACCATCACATAATCCCCCGGCTCCAGGTCTCCCAGAAGCTGGGCGGAAACCTCTCTCTTTGCGCCGCCTGCGTCCACCACTGCTGTTCCGTCACTGATCTTTACTACTTTTGCTGATAATCCTACACACATATCTGTGCCTCCCATCCTGCATTTCTGCTGTATGCTCCATGCATTATCATAAAACATTTATGATCCGTATCTGCATGATATTGTCTATATTTATCTGTACCGCTGCACATAAGCCATTCCATACACCGCCTGTCCCAGTGCGATCCCTCCGTCATTCGGCGGGATCAAGCTGTGCTTCAGAACTTCAAACCCCATTTCCGTGAGGCCATCATCTACCAGCTCCAGAAGCAGCCGGTTCTGAAAGACACCGCCGCTTAATGCCACTTTCCGGATTCCGGTCTGTCTCTCTGCTTCCTCACAGGCTGCAAGGATCTCATCTGCCAGTGCCCGGTGAAATCCATAAGCCAGCTTCCCGGGATCCTCTCCTGCAAGCCTTGCCCGGATCAGATATGCAACGATCTCACCTGTATTTAAAATAAATTTTCGTTCATCTTCAGACGCTTCTGAGATGCCTGTGCTTTCCGGAATGTCTTCCTTTTCTGACACCCGTATCTTCAGATTTTCTTCCGGATTTTTCTTCTGCATCTCCCGCTGCTTTCTCCAGGCTTCCGCCGCAAATTCCAGCGCTGTGGACGCTTCTCCCTCAAAGGTGGACGCTCTCCGGATCCCCAGGATTGCACTGACACCGTCAAAAAGTCTTCCCGCACTGGTGGAAGTCACGGCATTGATCTTCCGCTGTGCCATAGTCACCAGCACCTTTGCTTCCTGGTCTGTGCAAAGTCCCAGTTTACGGACAGTATTCAGGGTTCTTTCCAGATTTCCCGTATTCTGCCAGATCAGGGAAACGGCGATCCGCCAGCCTTCTTTTGCAGAAATATCTCCGCCAACCTGGACAAAGGGTTCTATACTTCCAAGCCTTGTAAATCCCTGACAGTCTGCGGCCAGGATCTCTCCGCCCCAGATGGTTCCATCGGTTCCATAGCCTGTTCCGTCAAAGGAAACCCCTATCACCTTTTCTTTGCAGTCATTTTCTGCCATGCAGGATAAAATGTGTGCATAATGATGCTGCACCCGCAGAACAGGAAGCCCAAGCTCCTCTGCCACTACTGTGGAATTATATTTAGGGTGAAGATCACAGACCACTATCTCCGGCTGCACCTCCAGAAGTGTTTCCAGCCGCCCGATCGTCTCCTTCAGGGCTTTTACCGTTCGAAGATCCTCAAGATCTCCCACATAAGGAGAAGGATAAAAACGGTTATCCACACCAATGCAGAAGGTGTTCTTAAGTTCTCCACCTGCTGCGATCACCTGGCCTTCCAGGGTGTGGAGACCATAAACGGCAGAGGCGCATACCCGCGGGAACGGCGGATCATATAGGGTTCACCCTTATAGAAATCCATCACCGAATCGTCGGCCCGGATACGTATCTTCCTGTTGTGGGAAAGAATGCAGTCACAGAGATGGGAAAGCTCCTCTGCCGCCTCCTCATCATCTCTGCAGATAGGCGCCCCGGAAGTGTTTCCACTGGTCATTACCAGAAGCCCGGGCATCCGGATCCCATCATCATAATGAAAAAGAAGCAGCTGAACCGGTGCATAGGGAAGCATGACACCCACCTTGGGATTCCCGGGTGCAATGCTCTCACAAAGCCCTGTTTCTCCCGGCAGCTTATCCAATAGCAGGATCGGCTTCTGATGCCCGGTAAGGATCTTCTCCTGCTCCTCACTGACCTGACAGATCTCCTTCACAGCTTCCATATCCTGTGCCATCACTGCAAAAGGCTTCACCGGACGCCGTTTTCGCTGCCGCAGACGCTGTACAGCCTCCTCGCTGGTAGCATCACAGCAAAGGTGAAAACCACCGATTCCCTTGATAGCCACGATCCCGCCGGAAGCAATGATCTTCCTCGTATAAGTGATGGCCTCCCGTCCCCTTTCCTCTCTTCCCGCCAGGTATACCTCCGGGCCGCAGTCATTGCAGCACACCGGCTGGGCATCATAGCGTCTGGTGTCCGGGTTATGGTACTCATCCGCACAGGAGGGACACATGGGAAATTCCTTCATACTGGTCCGTTCACGGTCATAAGGAAGCGAATCCAGGATCGTCAGTCTCGGACCGCAGCAGGTACAGTTGATAAAGGGATGAAGATACCGCCTGTTTTCCGGATCAAACATCTCCGCCTTACATTCATCACAGATCGCGATATCCGGGGAGACAAAGATCTCACCCTTTGTCTTCTCACTTTCGATGATATCAAACTGTGTAAATTTCTCCGGCTCCCCCACCGGTTCTTCAAGAAGCTTCAGGATAGCTGCACGCTTCGGCGGCTTATTCCCGATATCTGCGATAAAGGCATCCACATCCTGCTGCTTACCCTGAGCAAAAATCTCCACATAAGGTCCTTTATTGGACACACTGCCACGGATTCCTCTTGCCATAGCATGACGGCTCACCGTAGGGCGAAATCCCACTCCCTGTACGATCCCGTAAACACGAATCATTTTCGTAATTTCCTGCTCCATATGTTTCTCCATTCCCTGCAGCTGTTTCCACTGATCCGGCTGCAGCATGCATGTAACTTTATGTCCTGCCCTTATGGCCTACCTGCATTTTCCGGATACCGCAAAATGCACTGTATCTACAAACACTCCTGAAAAAGCCTTTGTCATCCGCTTCATACATGGATCTGCAAAGATCACGTAATATCCGCCTTCTCTGCCAGCTCCATGTAATCTTCCTCATCCTTAATGACACATCGCCCTCCTCCAGGAGATCTTTTCCATGGAAAACCAGCTTGCCACGGTGATCTCTCCGTCCGCGCCACGTTTCCGGAGTTCATCTCTTATAGCACCGGCTATCACCTGCTGCTGCACGATGAGAATCTTTTTTCCTGCATAGTCCATATCAGGAACCAGCTCTTCCGCCAGAGGATATCCCACCTCATAAGGTGTTCCGAAGGTTTTCTCCAGATATCTGGCACATTCCAGTGCCGCAGGAGAAACTACGATATTTTTTTCCGCAGAGGAGGCTTTTTTTACTTCAGCAAGCCCGTCTCCCATTCCATAGCAGACGGCTCTCTGTCCTCTGGTACGGAACTTTTCACGGATCTTATCTGCTGCTTTCAGGTCACTGACATCCTGAGGTGTCATTCCGAGAACTCCTGTCTTACCAGCCTCCACAGGCAGCTTTTCCCGGGCAAAGGCTTTAAAAAGCTCCAGATAAGCATTTCGCTCTCCCGCATCATAAAGCTCCATTCCGTTGGTATTTACCGCAAGCACCGGAAGATCTGTTTTCTTCTCGCACATCCGCCGCAGTGCCTGATGATCCGTTCCGATCACAGCCGGTACCGGTGTTCCGACAATGGCTGCAAAGCCTGCCTCCACCTTTTCTGCCGCATCCACAAGCTTGGCAACCAGGCGGTCATCCCGTCCCAGGATGGCATCCATATCCCGAAGTCCTGCACTGAATACCGCACTTTTCTGTTCAAACCATCTTGGTTCATCAAAGCCGCAGACATTTCCCGCACATCCTCCTGCATCACAGATCACGATGATCCCGCCAAGCTCATACAGCACTGACACGGCTCCGGACTGATCTGGTGCAAAGGGTGTCAGATATTTCCGAAGTCCTCTCATACCTTTTCTCCCTTCTGCAAAACTTTCTCTGTCAGTGTCTCAAACAGCCTGCGTACCCCTGCATAGCCATAGGGCTGCCGGTCCTGATTCCACACTGCATTTGGCTGATCCCGGTGATAATATCCTGCATCCTTTCCTATGGTAAGGTTCACTCCGCTCCCGGACGGATCGTAATACAGCATGGTGGGTTCCATATTGGAAAAAACCTTTGTATCCGGACTCAATTCCGCAAGATGCCGTATATATACAAAATTCTCGGCTGTGATAGTTCCGTAGATCTCCGGCACCCGGAAACCATACCGCACCAAGCCAGGGCCAGCTCAAAGGGATCTCCGTTCATGCACTCCCCTACAGCAAAAGACGCATCCGGACAGACTTCCCGGAATCTCTCCACTGCCTCTTCTGCTGCTTTTTTATACACTCTCTGATCAAAGAGACTCCAAGAACCTGTCCCAAGGCACGATACTGATTTTCGATCTTATCTGTCTGGTAGAGCCTCCGAAGCTCAATAAAAGGAATCTTCAGCCGGTCATGAAAATCCTCCGCTGCAAACCTTGCTTCCGGATGAAGCACCAGATTAAAATTGGCCTGTGACATAGTCTGATATTCTTCATAATCCTTACATCTTGAGATCTCATGGATGGTCTTTACGCCTGCCTGCTGCAGCAGCTCATAAATCTCACAGTCATCAACCAGCGGCGAAAAAATCCCAGAAGATTGACCACATTTCCCTTTTTCTTCTGTGGCTCAAGGAGGGAGTATAAGGACTGGCGCACATGGACCATAGGCGGCTTTCTGCCCTCACGTGTCAGTGCGTACATGTAACAGGGGCGTACCGGAATATCCACCTTTTCCTCTGCCTTCCGGCAGACACGTTCCATATCCGTTCCCAGAAGTGCATCCACACAGGTGATACAGATCATCACCACAGACGGCTTCTTCTCACAGCAGTCGCAGATCTCTTTTACCGCTTTCGGGATCTTTTTCAGGTGACGGCCTGTAACAATATCCGTCTCATCCATCATCAGATAAAAAAATCGATCATTGTACTCCGGCATGGAGCTGATAAGAGAAGTATTTCTTCCGCAGCATCCCGGTGCCACGATCAGCATAATGGAATCCGGCACTGCAAGCCCGGCCCGCTTTACGCCAAAGCCCTCCGCTCCCGGAGAATTAAATGCCAGAGTTGCCGGAGAGCTGTAGATCAGATGCTTTCCGGAGATCATCTGCGGAGGGATCATTTCCAGCCCGCCCCGGGCCAGTTCTTCTGCAGTTGCAAAATATGCTTCCTTTTTCATATATCCTCCTTCTCCGTTTCTTCACTTTCCAATAGCTTCCTCGCCAGTGCAAAAAATTTCTCACTGATCTCAGAATTCTCGTCTCCCTCGATCACCGTTTTGCCCTGATCCTCCCATCGGATGATCTCGTCACTTCTCGGGATCTCACCCACGATCGGGATATTGTTTTTTCTGCAAAAGCATTTACTTTTTCCGTTTCATTCTCCACATTCCTGTGATTCAGCACGATCCCGAAGATCCTCGCATAGCTTCGATCCTCAAAATTCCGCACAGCGCTGGAAATATTATTGGCTGCATAGAGTGCCATTTTCTCTCCGGATGTAACAATGAGTACTTTTTCCGCATAGCCCTCCCGGATCGGTGCCGCAAAACCGCCGCATACTACATCCCCAAGAACATCGTAAAGCACTACATCCGGCTTCCAGGTCTCAAAAAGCTTCAGATCCTCCAGAAGCTGAAAGGTTGCGATGATGCCTCTGCCTGCACAGCCAAGTCCCGGCGTGGGGCCGCCGTCTCAATGCAGAGGACTCCACCAAAGCCCTCCTTTGAAATATCCTCCAGCTTTTCCGGCTCCTCATCCTCTTCCCGCATATAATTCATTACCGGTCGTAGAGGTTCTCCCCCAAGAAGATTGATGGTGGAATCCGCCTTGGGATCACAACCGATCTGGATCACTCTCTTCCCCATGGCTGCAAAAGCCGCCGCCAGGTTGGACGTCACTGTAGACTTTCCGATACCGCCCTTTCCGTATACTGCTACCTTCAGCATAAAATCCTCCCTAATTCATTCTGTCCGCTCCCGCAGGTATTTTTCATAAAAAAAGCTCTTTCACGCACAAGGTGAAAGAGTCCCGTATTCCGCTCACAAAACATAGTCAGGCGGATATTCGCGATCCGCATTTGCTGCTTGTTCATAACCGAATAACTGCTTCGCAGTTGATTCGGTTAAGCTGTGCCGGATGAACAACGATTCCTGCTCGGATATTCCTTGCCGTCAAAGTCTGTTTCCTGCTGTATTTTGTTTTAATGCTCATCCGGATAGAAAGAAAATATTTCATTCCGTCTGAATTTTTCTGTTTTTATTATACAATAGTGTACATTAGTGAGTCAATTGCAACTCTGACTTTTTATACAAAAAAAGACCTCCAGGCGAAATATTTTTAAGCATTTCGCCGAGAAGTCTCTTCTCTGATCTGCCGGCTCAGAAGCTGCGGCAAAGTTATTCTTATGATAAAGCTTTACTGGATAGAAACTACGTGATATCCCCTGTCTTCCACTACCTTCTTAAGCTCTTCGTCGGATATCTCTCTGTCGTAGGAAACCACTGCCTCACCTTTTTTCAGGCTTACTTTTGCTGCCGCACCGTCAATGCGGTTGATAGCTCTTGTGACACTGGCCACACAGTTCTCACAATGCATACCGGTGATCTTCATGGTTTTCTCGCCCAGCTTGGTTCCATCCAGCTTCTTCTTCGGAATCTCCGGCTTGCTGCCGCCTCCGCAGCAGGCACCTTCCCCCTTCAGATGTTTATATGCACCTTTTCCGGCAAACAACATAATGATGATAACAGCAATGACAACAATTGCATTTGCCATGATTTCTTTCCCTCCTGATCACTTATGCATTCCATTGCACCCGGAGCAGCCGGAACAGCCGGAGCAATGGCCGGCACAACCGCCTGTACGTGTATTACCGGCACAGCCGACACAGCTGAGCCCCTGTTTCTTTCTTGAATAGAGATAACTGATCACAAATACGCCATATGCGATCACCAGTGCCAGTACAATAATATCCGCTATCATACTCATATCTGTCACCCTTTCTTTCGCTGTACAGCCGGTAAACTGCTGCCAGCCTCTGATGAATACTTTTGTAAAAAAACTTCTATATTTTTTCAGGCTTATTATAGCACAGAAGACCAGGTATTTACATCCCCGGTCTCCTGCATTTCTTATCATATGTACCGGATCGTTACTGTATGACCGGTTTTCAATTAATCTGCTGCCTGTACAGATCTCTTTGTAACATCGTTCTGGTTCTTGTACGGATCTGGTCTGAACAGAAGGAAGAGCAGGATCGCTACAAGGATCAGCGCTACGATCGTTCCGATTCCGAAGGAACCGGCACCTGTGACAACAAGACCGATCTGATATACACAAAGTGTTACAACATAAGCAAAAATGTTCTGGAAGAGAATTGCAAACCAGAACCATTTTCTGGACTGCATCTCATGTGCCATTGTAGAAATAGCTGCAAGGCACGGAGAGTCAAGCAGGTTGAACAGCAGGAAAGAAAATGCTGCTACTGCTGTCGGGAACCATGCTTTGATCGCTGCACCAACAATCATGGTATCCTCTGCATCATCTCCAGCTACGTTTGCAAGAACACCCATTGTACTTACGATGGACTCTTTTGCGGAGAATCCGGAGATGGAGGCTGCAACCGGCTGCCATTTACCAAATCCAAGAGGGGCAAAGATCGGAGCAAGGATACCACCAAGGATAGCCATGATACTGTCGTTGCTGTCCTCAACAAATCCGATTCCGCTTCCTGTATTTCCGATGCTGGAAAGGATCCACATGATAACTGTTGCAAGGAAAAGAATGGTACCGGCTTTGATGATGAAGCCTTTCAGTCTCTCCCAAACGTGAAGCAGAACTGTCTTTACAGACGGAATATGATACTGTGGAAGCTCCATTACAAACGGAGCAGGTTTACCGGAGAAAGGTTTGGTTTTCTTCAGAATGATAGCAGATACAAGAACTGCTATAACACCGATAAAGTACATCAGTGGTGTGATGAAACCAGCAGCTACGTAGTCACCGGTTGCATAAGCTGTCATGATGCCACCCATAAGAGCGATAACAGGAAGCTTGGCACCACATGGGATAAATGTCGCTGTCATAATTGTCAGACGACGGTCATTATCTGCCTCGATCGTTTTGGAAGCCATGATTCCAGGGATTCCACAGCCGGAGGAGATAAGAAGCGGGATAAAGCTCTTTCCGGAAAGTCCAAAATGACGGAATACACGGTCCATGACGAATGCAATACGAACCATATAACCGCAGTCTTCAAGGATGGAAAGGAACAGGAACAGAATCGCCATCTGCGGAACAAATCCAAGCACTGCCCCAAGACCACCGATGATACCGTCAGATACAAGGCTTACCAGCCAGTCAGCAACACCAGCATTGCCGAGTCCATCCGATACAACACTCTGGATGTTCCCACAAAGCTGTCGTTTGTCCAGTCTGTTACCATGGTACCAACTGTTGTTACCGATACATAATAAACGATGAACATGGTAAGGATAAAGATCGGAAGGCCGAGAATACGGTTCGTTACAATACGGTCGATCTTATCGGAAACTGTCATCTTATTTCCGCTTCTCTTAACGTTTGCAGAAACAACCTTCTGGATATACTGATATCTTCCATCCGTTACGATACTCTCTGTATCATCATCCTCTGCCTTCTCAAGCTCAGAAGCGATCTCCTCGATCCTGGACTGTGCAGAAACCGGAAGGTTCAGTCCTTCTTTCACCTTGCTGTCTCTCTCAAGAAGCTTTACTGCATACCATCTTCTGTTCTCTTCAGAGATATTTGCAGGAACAAGTCCCTCGATCTCGTTTACAGCCTTCTCAACTGCTTTCGGAAATTCCATCTGCTTCGATGGTACTCTGTGCTGGTTTGCACATTTGATTGCCTCATCAACAACCTCTTTAAGGCCTGTTCCCTTAAGAGCAGATGTCTCAACGATCGGGCATCCAAGTGCGGAGCTTAAGCCTTTTACATTGATATGGATATTGTTCTTCTTCAGAAGATCCACCATATTAAGAGCGATAACAACCGGGATACCGATTTCAAGAAGCTGGGTTGCAAGATACAGGTTTCTCTCGATGTTTGTTGCATCCACAAGATCGATGATCACATCCGGTTTCTCTTTCAGAAGGTAATCACGGCTGACAACCTCCTCAAGTGTATACGGGGAAAGTGAATAGATACCCGGAAGGTCTGTTACCGTTACGTCCTTCTGGTTTTTCAGTTTTCCCTCTTTTTTCTCTACAGTAACACCTGGCCAGTTACCAACGTACTGGTTTGCGCCTGTAAGAGCATTGAACATTGTAGTCTTACCACAGTTCGGGTTTCCGGCAAGAGCTATTGTTACAGACATTTTGCATCCTCCTTTTTTCAGGTCAGAGCCTGACGTTCTGTCATTTTTCGAAGCTTATTTTACTTTACTTCCACACATGCTGCGTCATGCTTACGCAGAGAAAGCTCATAGCCTCTGATGGTGATCTCAACCGGATCTCCAAGAGGAGCTACCTTTCGGATATAAACCTCGCTGCCTTTTGTGATTCCCATATCCATGATACGACGCTTGTAAGCCGGGTCGCCGGTTATCTTGGAAACAACTACTGTAGAACCTACTGCTGCATCACGTAAAGTCATTTCTCTTTTCCTCCCTGTTCATATTCCAATTCCTAATCTATCCTCAACTGCACCTTCCGCAGTTTGGGGCAAATCCACTACCGGTCACTGCCTCTCAGTCCGGTCACTGCCTCTCAGTCCGGTCACACCATAATGTGTCTGGCCATTTCTTTATTGACTGCTACTCTGGAATCCTTGACATTTACGATCAGATTGCCGTCAAACTGGGAAACAACTGTCACTTCCGCATTCTCAACAAAACCAAGGCCTGCAAGAAATCTTCTTGTATCCTCCGCTCCGGAAATACGCTTGATCGTGCCCGTATCACCTGACTGTAAAAATAAAATCGGCTGCATGGAATCCCTCCGTTTCTTTCTAGTAATTAGCTTAATCTAATTAGTTAATTCTAACTCATAGGTTAGTTTATACTAAGTTTTTTCGAATGTCAATCCCCTAAATGAAAAAAGTTAATCAAGATTAAGTTTTTATAAACAAAATATAAAAAAGTTCCTGCATTTTGAAGTACTTCTGTCTGGCAGAAGGTTGCCTCTCCTTTGCAGGAACTCTGTTCTGATTCTTTTTTTCTGTTTGCAGCCTGTTAAGCTAAAAACCCCTTCCGGAACTTTTTCTTTCTTCCGTGCTGCTCATATTTTATCTCTTAGTGGATCTGATCATCCAGCAGCTTCAGGATCAGATTCTCCGTTTCATTGATTCCGTAGCTTGCACTGTTGATACAAAGATCGTAATTATCCGGCTTGCCCCACTGAGCTCCGCCGTAAAAATTGTAATACTGTTCTGTGCTGGCTGTCCATCTTTTTCAGGAAACGGACTGCCTGCTTCATATTCATCTTCCTTACATCCATAACATGCTGCACACGGATAGCAAAAGGAGCCGTGATAAACAGACTGATATGTGGAATGTGATTGTTTTTGAGGATCGCATCCGCACACCTTCCCATAATGATGCAATCCTCTTTTGAGGCCAGATCGCAGATCAGGTCACTCATGTTAAAGAATACCGCATCCTGTTTCGGAAGGCCATGGTAACGGTTGAATTCCCGGAACCAGCCCTTGAGATCAAATTTATGCTTCTTCTCATATTTATTGAAATCCGCAAAATATTCCGCATCGTTGACCGCGCCCTTTTCCGCCTCAAGACGCCTTAATACCTGATCAAAGATCTCCACATCATAATAGTTGATCCGAAGCTTGTCTGCCAGTCCGAAACCGATATCATTACCGGCACTTCCCTGTGTACGGCTGATGCAGATGACCAGATGGTCATTCTCAGAGATTTTTTCTCTGCGCTTGATCATATGATTCAGCGCCACACGTTCCTTATCCATGATATCCGTAGCAACAAAAGTCTCCGGCAGCGTCAGGATCTCCTGAAAGATCTCATCATATTTCTTCATGAGACGGCTTTTTTCTTCTTTATCCTTGATGGTCCTGGCCATGTTACTGATCAGTGCCATCTCGCTTCGAAGAAGATGTCCGTCCGGTTTGGTATACATCAGAGCACTTAAGTTCCGGATAGTGCCTTCTCTGTCACCGGTGAAGGTACGTCCAAGGGAAGATCCTACGCTTTCATAAACCTCGCCATCCAGTTCATAAAGTCTGGTGGCAAGCTCTCTGCATTTCTCTCGAATGTTATTATCCTGCATATTGATCCTCCTCCCTTATAAAAAGAATACCAGCATATCGATGATGAACATCGGTACCAGGAAACAAATGGACCATGCCATATATCCGAAGAAGGACGGCATGTTGATACCATTTTCGTCAGAAAGTGTCTTGACCATAAAGTTCGGAGCATTGCCGATATATGTATTGGCGCCCATAAATACAGCACCGCAGGAAATCGCAGAAAGAAGCTTTACAGGAACTGTTCCCAGCGTTGTTGCGATCCCGTTTGTAAATCCAAGAGTTCCTGCTGTTGTCAGAAATACCAGATAGGTCGGCGTATTATCCAGGAAACTGGACAAAGCTCCGGTCGCCCAGAACATCTGGTACGGCTCGGTGATACCAAGATTCGGTCCTACTGCTTTCAGAAGCATCAGGGCTGGCTGCATGGTGATAAAAATACCGATGAAAAGTACTGCAACCTCCTTGATCGCACCCCAGGTAAAATGGTTCCGCACACGGATCCTTTTATCTGTTGTCTTAAAGGACAGAAATGCAGCTGCCAGGATCAGGACGATCTCAATGATCGACGGGAAGCTTAAAGTAACCTCACCGAAAATATGAAGCCCCTTTACATTTCCGGCTGCATCCTGGAATGCAGGCATACCGGGAAGCATTCCACTTAAGATAACACCCACAACGATCATCACAAGGAAGATGATATTATGAAGACCCTCGATCTTAAACTCGGTACCCGGTTTGCTGATATCCGGTTTACGTCCCTCTGCGATATCCTTCTTGTAAGAGCGCATATCCAGATGATAGAACACAAACAGAAGGATCACCATATTAAAGATCAGTACCGGGAAAAGATGAAGGCTCCAGAAAAACGGAACTCCTCGCATGAAGCCCATCAGAAGCGGCGGATCACCGATCGGTGTCAGGCAGCCACCCATGTTGGATACCATAAAGATGAAAAAGATCATAATATGACCCTTTCTCTTTCTCCAGGAATTCATTTTGATCACCGGACGGACCATCAGCATGCTGGCTCCGGTAGTTCCGATACAGCTGGAAAGCAGGGTTCCCAGTGCAAGAAGTCCTACATTTACTCTTGGCGAACCCGCAAAATCGCCCTCAACTGTAATGTTACCGGATACACAGAACAGTCCGAATAACAGGATGATAAATGTAAGATAGTCATTGATCACGCACTCCAGTACTGTTTCCGCAGTTTTTCCGGCACCGTAAACAACTGCAAACGGAATGATCATAAGAACGATCCAGAATGCAACCACAACGCTGATGTGACTCCCACCACTCACCCTTTACCAGCGGCATCACTGCAACACACAGAAGGAGGCCCGCAAAAGGGATACAAAGCCACACCGGCACACCAGATCCTGTCCCACCGTTTCCAGCTGCCCATACACCCACAGGACATGCCAGAAATACTGTCAGAAAAGTACACATGACGGTTAATAATTTTTTCAAAATTTTCACCCCTCACATAAAATTTTTTTACCAGTGAAATTATAACATATGGCGTCCTAAAATCAACTGTGTAGATGTGCAATTTATACTCGAGCCCTCTCGCTTTTTTGTGCATTTTGTCGGTGTGTCATAGCAGTTTTTGTTTGTTTTCAAACACACGATCAGATTTTCGGATATTGTTTTCTATATCTGTTATATAATTTATATATATTGTCTCTCTGACAAAAAGCAGCCGTATTCTCCATCGGCACACTGCCCTTTCCGGAAAATACTGCTGCTTTTGTATCTGTTATTTTTTTATTATTCCATACACTCGTCAAGGATTTCTGCCATCTTGTCGATATCCTCTTTTGTGATCACAAGAGGAGGAACAAGGCGGAGAACATCACTTCCTGCTGAGATCACCAGAAGGCCTTTTGCAAGAGCTTTTTTCACCACGTCTCCTACCGGACGTCCCTTGATCACGATACCCTGCATGAAGCCTTTGCCTCTTCTTGTTTCTGCACAGTCATGCTTTGCAACCAGTTCGTCCAGCTTCTCCTCAAAATACGGAGTAAGTCCCTGCACATGGGAAAGGATCTGATCTTTTTCAAAAATGTCAAATACCTTGCTGACTGCTGCACATACGAAGGGATTTCCGCCGTAAGTGGTTCCGTGGTCGCCTGGCTTCAGGGAAGCTGCAGCTGCTTTTTTGTTCAGCACAAAAGCCCCTACCGGAACACCACAGCCAAGTGCTTTGGCACAGGTCATGATATCCGGCTGTACTCCATATGCCTGCCATGCAAAATAATGTCCGGTACGTCCCATACCGCACTGGATCTCGTCCAGGATCAGGATGATATCCTGCTCATCACAAAGCTTACGTAAGCCTTCCAGGAACTCTTTTGTAGCCGGATAAATACCGCCTTCGCCCTGTACGGTCTCGGTGATGATGGCACAGGTCTTATCTGTGATCTGAGCCTTTACACTCTCAAGATCATTGAAATCTGCAAATTTCACCCCACCCATCAGCGGCTCGAAGGGTTCTCTGTAATGTGCATTGCCTGTCACGGAAAGAGCGCCGATGCTACGGCCGTGGAAGGAATGGTTCATGGCAATGATCTCATGGTCTGCATGGCCATCTCTTTCGTAGGCATATTTCTTGGCAGCCTTCAGAGCACCCTCAATGGCCTCTGTACACTGTTTGTAAAGAAAGCCTTTTCCATATGGCTTGCCTGTACAAGTCTGGCTCCTGCATCAATGATCGGCTCATTGTAGTACAGGTTGGAAATATGCATCAGCTTGTCGATCTGGGATTTCAATGCTTCGTCATAGCCCGGATAATGATATCCCAGGGCATTTACAGCGATACCTGCCGCAAAATCCAGATATTCCTTTCCTTCGGAATCATAGAGGTAACAGCCCTCACCTTTTTCAAAAACTACCGGAAAACGGTTATATGTATGAAGAATACTGGCTTCAGATTCTTCCATCTGTTCATTCATGCTCATTGTAATATTTCTCCCCATCATCTTTTAAAATTGCAGTACCAATACCTTTGTTTGTAAATATCTCAAGCAGTAAGCTGTGCGGGATCCTTCCATCCAGGATATGAACTCTGTTTACACCATGCTCGATAGCGTCAATACAGTTTTTCAGCTTCGGGATCATACCGCCGCCCACAGTACCATCTGAGATCAGATTCTCAGCCTCATCTACACGAAGCTCGGAGATCAGAGTGGAGGGATCATCTGCATCCCTGTAAACGCCCTCAATATCGGACAAGAAGGCAAGCTTCTCTGCCTCAACTGCCTCTGCAATGGCACAGGCTGCATCGTCCGCATTGATATTGTAGGAATCAAAATTTTCGTCAAAGCCGATCGGGAATACGATTGGAAGGAAATCTCTTTCCAGAAGGTCCTGGAGGATCTTCGGATTAACCTTTGTAACCTCACCTACGTAGCCGATGTCTTCGCCTTTGGAAAGCTTCTTTTTGCACTGGAGAAGACCGCCGTCCTTACCGCTGACACCTACAGCCTGTACGCCGAGAGATTCTACCAGAGTAACAAGCTCCTTGTTTACTTTTGCAAGAACCATCTCTGCGATCTCCATAGTGTCTTTGTCCGTTACACGGAGACCGTTTACAAAATGCGGCTCCATGCCGACTTTACCGACCCAGCGACTGATTTCCTTGCCGCCGCCGTGAACAATGATCGGTTTGAAACCGACTAATTTCAGAAGGACTGCGTCCTTGATGACGTTACGCTTTAATTCTTCATCAAGCATGGCGCTTCCGCCGTATTTGATGACTACGATCTTGCGGTTGAACCGCTGGATGTATGGCAGGGCTTCTATGAGAACCTCTGCTTTGTCAAGATATTTCTGATTTACCATGTGGATGTCTCCTTTTTTTGAAAAATGATATGGATTGAAAAAGGTTTTGTTGTTGTATGTTGGAGGGATTTCTTTTTTATTATAATTTTGTCTCAGCTGACAGCTGTGGGATTTGCGAGGAGGGGAGGCACTCGGAGTTCCGAAGGCCGTTTCCCCTCCTCGCGCTCCTCCCCTCCGGCCACGGGAAACGGGCTGTTGCCCGCGTTGCGGGCAAAGCGCCTGCTACGGACAGGCTGTCGCAGACAGCCGCTTCCGACGCGCTTTCGCCGAAGGCGAACAGCTCGTCAGTCTGCCTTCGTCGACTGAAGTTCTACATGCCACAGCCAAGCGTGCCCAACGGAGGGGGTTCTTAGGGGGAGCGTGCGGGCTTCGCAACTTTGAGCTCGCTCCCCCTAAGGGTTTTCTCAGCTTACAAACTGAAACAAAACTACAACTAAAATCCACCATAAAAAACATTCTACAAAGCTCTTACATCAAGAACGATAATCCGCATTGATCTTTATATAATCATAGGTGAGGTCGCATCCCCACGCAGTTGCGGATGCATCTCCCATCTTCATATCCGCGATGCTGTCACTGCCTCTTCTGAAAGGATCTTAGTTGCTTCCTCTTCGCTGTAGCCTGTAGAAACTCCATTTTCAATGATCTTGATCTTTCCTGCTTTGCTCTCAAAGTAGAGATCTACCTTTTCCGGATCGAACTGGACGCCGGAGTAGCCGAGGGCGCAGAGGATTCTTCCCCAGTTTGCGTCGTGGCCGTAAATGGCTGCCTTTGTTAAGGAAGAGGTTACTACGGATTTACTTAAGGTTACGGCTTCTGCCTTGGTGCTGCGCCGATGACCTTGACCTCGAAGAGTGCAGTTGCGCCTTCTCCGTCACCTGCGATCTTTTTGGCAAGGGTTGTGTTTACATAGTTAAGAGCTTTTTTGAACTCTTCATAATCTGCGTTTTTCTCTGTGATCTTCGGATTGCCGGCCTGGCCGTTTGCAAGGAGGAGGACGGTATCGTTTGTGGAGGTATCTCCATCAACGGATACCATGTTGTAGGTGTCCTTGATATCCTCGCTGAGTGCTTCCTGAAGAAGTTCCTTTGAGATATCCACATCACTGGTGATAAATCCAAGCATTGTGCACATATTGGGGTGGATCATTCCGGAGCCCTTGCACATACCGCCTACCGTTACGGTTTTTCCACCAATCTCGATCTCTACCGCTGCCTCTTTCTTCTCGGTGTCTGTTGTCATGATGGCTTTTGCTGCCTCAAGGCCTGCCTCGCGGCTTCCCGCAAGCTTCGGTGCCATGGCTTTTACTCCGTTTGCGATACGGTCGATGGGAAGCTGCATTCCGATGACACCGGTGGATGCTACCAGTACGCTGTCTTCCGGGATCCCAAGGCTTTCGGATGCTGCCTTGGCTGTTTCCCTGCAATAGCCGAATCCTTCCTCGCCGGTACATGCGTTGGCGATTCCGCTGTTGCAGATCACAGCTCTTGCACCCGGGTGATTATATACAATGTCCTGATCCCATCTTACAGGAGCTGCCTTTACCACATTGGTCGTGAAGGTTCCTGCAGCCACACAGGGAACCTCACTGAATACCATGGCCATATCGGTACGGCTTTATATTTGATCTCTGCTGCAGTTGACGCTGCCTTAAAACCTTTTGCGGCTGTAACGCCGCCGTCGATGATCTTCATATTATATATCTCCTCTCAATGGTGATGCCAGATCGAATATCGCAGTTCATTCGTTTAAAGTCCTTCGGCATCCCCCATATTTTATTTGTGATCTGCCTGTTTTACGGGCACATCGGAATCTGTTTCAGTCCTTCGTTCTCGTCAAATCCAAACATCAGGTTCATGTTCTGAACAGCCTGTCCTGCTGCACCCTTTACCAGGTTGTCAATAGCGCCCATCATGATGACTCTCTTTGTTCTCGGATCGATCTTGAAGTTCACGTCCACAAAATTGCTGCCTTCTACATTTCTTGTCTGCGGGCATACATCCTTGTTCAGGACACGTACAAAGAACTCGTCTTTATAATATTTGTCATAGGCTGCTTTTACTTCCTCGTAGGTAACATCCTTGGTCAGGGAGGCATATGCTGTTACCAGGATTCCACGGTTCATCGGAACAAGATGCGGGGTAAAGTTGATCATCACTTCCTGTCCGCATGCATATCCAAGTTGATCCTCGATCTCCGGTGTATGTCTGTGTGTGGCAACACCGTAAGCTTTGATGCTCTCGTTTACCTCACAGTAGAGATTCGGAACCTTGGCTCCTCTTCCTGCTCCGGAGGTTCCGGACTTGGCATCAATGATAATGGTATTCGGATCAATGAGGCCTTCCTTTAACAGCGGATAAATAGACAGTGTGGAGCATGTCGGATAGCATCCCGGGTTGGCGATCAGCTTGCATTCTTAATATCCTCACGGTTGATCTCGCAGAGGCCATAAACAGCTTCCTCGATAAACTGCGGAGCCTTATGCTCGATTCCGTACCACTTCTCATATTTTTTCACATCTTTAATACGGAAATCTGCGCTTAAGTCGATCACCTTACATTTGGAAAGGATTTCTTCATTAATAAGGGATGCACAAAGGCCCTGTGGTGTTGCGGTAAAGATCACATCCACCTCATCTGCAAGTGCAGCCATGTTGTCATCCATACATTTGGCATCCACCAGCCTGAAAAAATTCTGATAAATATCTGCATACTGCTGATCTATGTAGCTTCGGGAGCCGAACCATTTGATCTCAACGTCCTTGTGTCCAAGAAGAAGTCTTACGATCTCATTTCCTGCGTATCCTGTCGCACCGATAATTCCTGCTTTAATCATCTTTCACATTCCTCCTCTGCCGTTTTTTCTACGGCTTAATACACCCTGCAGAAGCGCTTGCTATTCTTATTTATGCCTCTTTTTTATGTCTTCTGATATCTGAATCTTCTGCACAGGTCAGACGGACATCTTAAACCTGTCTGTACTGCCAGCTCATATGTCCATCTTATCAATGGATAGATTATACATCTTCTCTGCATATTATGCAATAGTCATTTTCTTTGATTTTTCACGGTCTTTTCTGTTTTTCCTGTATTTTCTTATAATATCGCCTACTTTTAGATGTATTTTTATGCAAATTTTTTTTCATATTTTTCAAATTATCTCTTGCATATTTATAAAATCTGGTGTATATTAAGCCATGTCGACAGGACAGCCGAAAATTTTGTTTTGTTGTACATGAATATTTATTCACTCTGGTAAAGTTATAAAACAGCATAATTTTTTTCCAGATAACGTAAAAAAATTCACCGTCCCGGAAATGTCCGGAGCGATACAAAATCAAAAAAATCCCAGGAGGACATATATTATGAAAGAAAAAGTTGTTTTAGCGTATTCCGGTGGTCTTGATACCACAGCCCTGATCCCGTGGCTGAAAGAAACCTTTGATTATGACGTTGTCTGCTGCTGTGTAAACTGCGGACAGGGAAACGAGCTGGACGGTCTTGAAGAGAGAGCAAAAATGTCCGGTGCTTCCAAATTATATATCGAGGATATCGTCGATGAGTTCTGCGATGATTTCATCATGCCGTGTGTAGAGGCTGGTGCTGTATACGAGCATTCCTATCTTCTCGGAACTTCCATGGCTCGTCCGGTCATTGCAAAGAAGCTGGTTGAGATCGCACGTAAAGAGGGTGCCGTTGCTATCTGCCACGGTGCTACCGGTAAAGGAAATGACCAGATCCGTTTCGAACTTAGCATCAAGCTCTCGCTCCGGACATCAAGATCATGCTCCATGGCGTATGACAGATCTGTGGACCATGCAGTCCCGTGAAGATGAGATCGAGTTCTGTAAGGCTCATGGCATCACTCTTCCATTTGATGCAAGCCACAGCTACAGCCGTGACAGAAACCTCTGGCACATCAGCCATGAGGGACTTGAGCTTGAGGATCCATCAGGCTCCGAACTATGATGACATGCTTGTATTAAGTGTAACACCTGAGAAGGCTCCGGATAAAGAAACTGAGATCACCATGACATTCGAGCAGGGCGTTCCGAAAACACTCAACGGAAAAGCAATGAAGGTTTCCGAGATCATCACAGAGCTGAACAAGCTTGGCGGTGAGAACGGCATCGGTATCGTTGATATTGTTGAGAACCGTGTTGTTGGTATGAAATCCCGTGGCGTTTATGAAACTCCTGGCGGAACGATCCTGATGGCAGCACATGACCAGCTTGAGGAGCTGATCCTTGACCGTGAGACAATGGAAGCCAAGAAAAAGCTTGGCAGCCAGTTTGCACAGGTTGTTTACGAAGGAAAATGGTACACACCTCTCCGTGAGGCTATCCAGGCATTTGTTGAGTCCACTCAGAAATATGTTACCGGTGAGGTTAAATTCAAGCTTTACAAAGGAAACATCATCAAGAATGGTACAACCTCTCCGTACAGCCTTTACAATGAGTCTCTTGCTTCCTTCACAACCGGTGATATGTATGATCATCATGATGCAGACGGATTCATCACTCTGTTCGGTCTGCCGCTGAAGGTTCGTGCCATGAAGCTTGCAGAAGTTAAGAATAACCAGAATCAAAACTAATTTTGTTGGACATTGTTCCGACAGATCATAAGAATGCCCCGGGAAGCTATATAAGTTCCCCGGGGTCTTTTGTTATATACTTCTTTGATCACATAATACCTAATAAACGAAAGGATTTTTTATCATGAACTCACAGAAAATGCCTCTGAAAAATTCTCTCTGCCTGCTTCTGGCCGCAACGATCTGGGGAATCGCCTTTGTTGCCCAGAGTGTGGGCATGGAATATGTCGGACCCTTCACCTTCAACGGCGTCCGCTCCCTGATCGGTGCCGCTGTCCTGGTCCCGGTGCTCTTTATCCTGAACCGTTCCGGAAATAAATCCTCTGCTGACACAAACTCCGCAATACCGGAATCCTCATCAACACCTTCAGAAAAAGCGGTATCCCCCACGCCATATAACAGCCGTGACCTGTGGCTGGGCGGCATTGCCTGCGGATTTGCTCTTTTTGCTGCCAGCAGCTTCCAGCAATTTGGCATCCAGTACACAACAGTAGGAAAAGCCGGCTTCATCACCGCCTGTTACATTGTCATCGTCCCGATCATTGGAATTTTCCTGAAAAAGAAATGCAGTCCCTTTATATGGGCAGCCGTTGTCATGGCACTGGTCGGACTTTATCTTCTCTGCATCACAGACGGATTTTCCATTGGCCTCGGAGATATTCTGGTGCTGGTATGTGCTTTTCTCTTTTCCCTGCACATTCTGGTGATTGACTATTTTTCCCCGAAGGCAGACGGTGTAAAGCTTTCCTGTATCCAGTTTCTGGTCTGCGGGATCCTGTCCATGATCCCGGCACTTATTCTGGAACATCCGCAGATTTCTTCCATTCTCACTGCCTGGCTGCCGATCCTGTATGCTGGTGTGATGTCCTGCGGTGTTGCCTACACCCTGCAGGTCGTAGGCCAGAAAAATGTGAATCCCACCGTTGCTTCTCTGATCCTTTCTCTTGAATCCTGCATCTCCGTGCTTGCAGGCTGGATGCTCCTGGATCAGAAGCTTTCCATAAAAGAGCTCCTTGGATGTGTCATCATGTTTGCAGCCATCATCCTGGCCCAGCTGCCAGAAAAAGAAAAAGATAATAAATAAAAAACAGGCAGCCGGTTTGGTATTTTACCTTCCGGCTGCCTGTCTGCATGTTTCTTAGTCTGCTGTTTCTTCCTTCTTAATGAAGTTATTATAATGTGCCTTGATCTTCTCAAAGCTCTCCTGGCTGATGTCGTGCTCCATCTTGCAGGCATCCTCCATTGCGATCTCTGCCGGAACCCCAAGTCCCTCCAGCATCCTGGCAAGAACAATGTGACGCTCATAAATCTGATTGGCGATCTCTGCCCCCTTCTCCAGAAGTGTCACGGTACCGTAACGGTCCATGGCAATATAACCATCCTCACGAAGAAGCTTCATTGCGTGACTGACGCTTGGCTTGGAAACACCAAGTCTGGTCGCAATATCAATAGAACGGACTCCTCCGCCTTTTTTGGATAAAACCAGAATTGACTCAAGATAATCCTCCGCTGACTGTCTGATTTCCATATAAAATCCTCCCTGCAAAAATTTAACTCTATATAGACCCTCTAAAGGGATCTGAATCCCATTCCTTCCCTGTTCTACAGGCGAATATTAACTTTTAATATACCGCTTAAAGGATGTTGTGTCAAGCATTTCGCACATGTTTATCTTGACATTAAAAATAATTTCCCCGATAATAGTAGCTGAACAATATATCTGTTCTATAGCAGCCCGGAATCCTTTCCAGTAGTGCTGTCTTTTGAACAGTAAAGAAAGGAGATTTTTTATGCTCAAAACCCTTCTGGCCCAGGTCAGGGAGTTTAAAAAGGCATCGTTTCTCACGCCTTTTTTCATGATCCTGGAAGTTCTCTTTGAGACTCTGATCCCCCTGGCCATGGCTTCCATCATTGATAAAGGTGTGGAAGCCGGAAATATCGGCCATATCTATCGGATGGGTGCAGTTATGGTAGTTCTTGCCCTGTGCGGACTCTGGTCCGGCGTCATGGGAGGAAAATACGGAGCACTGGCCTCCACAGGCTTTGCCAGAAACCTCCGAAAAGCCATGTACACCAACATCCAGACCTTTTCTTTTTCCAACATCGACAAATACAGCACTGCCGGCCTGATCACCCGTCTTACCACAGATGTGACCAACCTGCAGAACGCTATCAGATGATCCTTCGTATGTGTACCCGTGCACCGGCCAGTCTGATCTGTGCCATGGTCATGGCATTTCTTATCAATGCAAAGCTTGCAAGCATCTATCTTGTCGCTGTTATCTTCCTCGGAGGCTGTCTGATCTTTATCATGCAGAAGGCCACTGTATACTTCCAGGCCGTATTCCGTAAATACGACGATCTGAACGCAAGTGTCCAGGAAAACATCGGCGCTGTGCGTGTGGTCAAGGCCTATGTCCGCGAAGACTACGAGATCAGTAAATTCCAGAAAGCCTGCAACAAAGTATACGAAATGTTCTTAAGTGCTGAGAAGATCGTTGTCATGAACATGCCCCTGATGCAGTTTACCGTTTATGCCTGTATCCTGGGGATCAGCTGGCTCGGTGCCAAAATGATCGTAGGCAGCTCCCTTACTACCGGTGAGCTTATGAGCCTTCTCACCTACTGCATGAACATTCTCATGAGCCTTATGATGCTTTCCATGGTTTTTGTTATGGTAACAATGAGTATTGCCAGCGCAGAACGTGTTACGGAAGTCATCAATGATACTGCTGACATCACAGATCCGGAGGATCCGGTAACAGATGTCCCGGACGGAAGTATCGTCTTCGATCATGTGAATTTCAGCTATAAGAAAGACAGTCAGGAACCCGTTCTGAAGGATATCAATCTCTCGATCCGCTCCGGCGAGACCATAGGGATCATCGGCGGTACCGGAAGTGCAAAATCCAGCCTTGTCAACCTGATCAGCCGTCTTTATGACGTAACGGATGGTTCTGTTTCCGTAGGAGGCATCGATGTCCGTAAATACCATCTGGAATCTCTCAGAAATCAGGTTTCCGTTGTTCTTCAGAAGAATGTACTCTTCTCAGGAACCATTCTGGAAAATCTCCGCTGGGGTGACAAAAATGCCACAGAGGAGGAATGCCGCCGCGCATGCCAGCTTGCCTGTGCCGATGATTTCATCGAAAAAATGCCGGACAAATACAATACCTTCATTGAACAGGGCGGCTCCAATGTTTCCGGAGGCCAGAAGCAGCGTCTCTGTATTGCCCGCGCTCTTCTGAAGAAGCCGAAGATACTGATCCTGGATGACTCCACCAGTGCAGTAGATACTGCCACAGATGCAAGGATCCGCCGTGCCTTTGCCGAGGAGATCCCGGATACCACCAAGCTGATCATCGCACAGCGTGTTTCCAGCATCCAGAACGCGGACCGGATCATCGTTATGGATAACGGTGAGATCAACGGTTTTGGTACCCACGAGGAGCTTCTTAGGACCAACGCCATTTATCAGGAAGTATTTCATTCACAAACCGTCGCGCCGGTGATTTTGACGAGGGAGGTGAGCTGGCTTGAAAAAACAGAACATGAAAGGCCCGGGCGGTCCTGGCCCAAGGGGTATGGGAACACCGGAGCAGCCGGGAAAGCTTCTGGGACGCCTTGCCCGTTATATCTTTAAAAACTACAGTATCCATATCGTGATCGTGGTGATCTGCATTTTTGTCAGTGTTCTTGCCAATGTACAGGGAACCATGTTCATGAAAACCCTGATCGACCAGTATATCACACCGCTTCTCTCAGCAGATACACCGGATTTCGGGCCTCTGGCTGCAGCATCGCACGTGTGGCATGCTTTTACGCCATTGGTGTTATTGCCACCTATACTTATAACCGTATCATGATCAATGTTTCCCAGGGAACCTTACGTAACCTCCGAAACGATATGTTTGCAACGATGGAAACGCTTCCCATCAAATATTTTGACACTCACGCACACGGCGATATCATGTCCATTTACACCAACGACATTGATACCCTGCGCCAGATGATCAGCCAGAGCTTTCCGCAGCTGCTTTCCAGTGTGATCACCATCGTCAGTGTTCTTGTAAGTATGCTGATCCTGAATGTTCCGCTTACTGTAGTTACCCTGCTTATGGTTGCCATTATGATGGCTGCCAGCCGGAAGCTTGCAGGCTTAAGCGGAAAATATTTCCTGGAGCAGCAGACCAACCTTGGTATTGTCAATGGTTATATCGAAGAGATGATGGAGGGTCAGAAGGTTGTCAAGGTCTTCTGCCATGAGGACGAAAGCATCCGGAAATTCGATGAACTGAACGACCAGCTTTTCACCAGCGCAGACAATGCAAACCGTTTTGCCAACATCCTGATGCCAGTGGTCGCACAGCTTGGAAATGTCAGCTATGTGATCTGCGCCATGGTGGGCGGTATCCTTGCTATCAACGGCATCGGCAGCTTCACACTTGGCGGGCTTGCCAGCTTCCTGACCTTCAATAAGAGCTTCAACATGCCTATCAACCAGGTCAGCCAGCAGTTCAACAGTATTGTTATGGCTCTTGCAGGTGCAAAACGTATCTTTGATCTTCTGGATGAAAAACCGGAAGTGGATGAAGCTACGTTACTCTCGTCAATGCCAAAGAGGAAAACGGTGTCCTTACCGAATCCGACAAACGTACCGGCCGCTGGGCATGGAAGCATTTCCACAAAGCTGAGGGTACCACTGATTATATCGAGCTGAAGGGTGATATGGTCCTGGAGGATGTAGACTTTGGTTATAATTCCAACAAGATCGTTCTCCATGACATCAACATGTATGCACAGCCAGGCCAGAAGATCGCTTTTGTAGCTCTACCGGCGCCGGAAAAACCACCATCACCAATCTTCTGAACCGTTTTTACGACATTCAGAAGGGTAAGATCCGTTATGACGGCATCAACATCACCAAGATCAAAAAAGATGATCTCAGACGCTCCATGGGCATCGTTCTTCAGGATACCAACCTGTTCACAGCAACCGTTATGGAAAATATCCGCTACGGAAAGCTGGATGCCACAGATGAGGAGGTTATCGCAGCAGCAAAGCTTGCCAACGCCGACGGTTTCATCCGCAGGCTTCCGCAGGGTTATAATACCCTTCTACGCGGAAACGGTGCAAACTTAAGTCAAGGCCAGCGACAGCTTCTCTCCATTGCCCGTGCAGCCGTTGCAGACCCGCCCGTCCTGATCCTGGACGAGGCCACCAGCTCCATTGATACCCGTACCGAAAAGCTTGTACAGGATGGTATGGATAAGCTGATGGAAGGCAGGACGACCTTTGTGATCGCCCACAGACTTCCACAGTACGCAACAGTGACTGCATCATGGTCCTGGAGCAAGGACACATCATCGAGCGTGGTTCCCACGAGGAGCTGCTTGCACAGAAGGGCCGGTATTATCAGCTGTATAACGGCTGATCCAGGCTCACAGTTATTTTCGATCTAAAATATTCAATACCAAAAACATGCAGGGTGTATCTTTTCTGATAGTCCTGCATGTTTTTTATGCTATAATCTTTGATTGAAATCTATTTTTGCGGAAAGGAGTCTCCGTATTTTTATATATGAAACAAACTGAAGAATATTACTACGGCAAAATGTCGAAAGATAAACAAAACGTGTACCGTGCAATGCTTCACGGGCTTATGGAGCTTTCCGACGAGTTCCTGATCCCGCAGGTACCAACCACCGATGGAAACTGGCTCTATGATGTATTTTTCCAGCTTCGTCTGGATCACCCGGAGATTTTCTGGGCTGTGGGGTTTAAATACCGTTATTACAAGGACTCGCCAAATCTGATACTGATCCCTGAATATATCTTCGACAAAAATAAAATCCGGGAGCATCAGAAAGCTCTGGGAGCCCGCGTAGACAAGCTTGTGCGCACCGCCATGAAGTTTTCCGAGTGGGATAAGGAAAAATATGTCCATGACTTCATCTGCGAAAATATCCGCTACGACAAGCTGAAAAAGCCATATTCCCACGAGATCATCGGGCCTCTGGGCCATGGTGTCGGTGTCTGCGAGGGAATCGCCAAATCCGTAAAGGTCCTCTGTGATGCCCTTGGTGTATGGTGTATTATCGCCATCTGTGGGAACAATCCGGAAAAAGGGATCAAATACCGTCATACCTGGAACATCGTCCGGATCAACGGACAGTACTATCATCTGGATGCCACTTTCGATAATACTCTGGGCAAAAACGAAGACGGCTCAACCAATATCCGTTACGATTATTTTAATCTGGATGACAAAAACATCTTCCGTGACCATGAACACTGATCGCTCCGGCACCTCCCTGCCCGGATGGAAACCACTTTTATTACCGCGAGAAAAAGCTGTCCTTCACCAAATTGGAAGACGTATACAAACGTGCCCTCCAGGCCGCAAAAAAAGGCCGCGAATTCACCTTCCACTGGCGAGGCGGATATCTCACCCGTGAAGTCCTCGCAGACCTTGTAGATCAGATCCAGGCCGCAGGAAAGACACGGGACAAAAAAGCCATCATCACACTCAACTGGCCTCAGGCTGTACTTCGATTTCATTTTGTGGAACAGCAGGCGGAAGGGAAGGTGTTTATTGAGGAAGTGAATGAAGGGGAGAAACTGTAACGTCATTTAAGAAATTCGATAGAGTCAAAATGCCACATATCATTATGCATATGTGGCATTTTTCTGTGAATATAATTCTAAAAATTAAAAGACTTTCCATAAATCAGATTTATAGAAAGCCTCTTAATCACTGCGGATAACAGGACTTGAACCTGCACGGTTGCCCACTGGTACCTAAAACCAGCGCGTCTGCCAATTCCGCCATATCCGCATATTCAATTATATTTTCATCCTGTCTGATGATAAAAAATAACGGAAAGCAAATGCTTTCCGCTAATGAGGCATGGGATTCGAACCCCGGACAACTTGATTAAAAGTCAAGTTGCTCTAACCGACTGAGCTAATACCCCATAAAAAGGACCTGGGCCTATGGATCGAACCTGAATGACTGAC
>ENA-OQHY01000142-OQHY01000142.1-human-gut-metagenome-genome-assembly--contig:-NODE-142-length-40276-cov-6.336447_pt1 | contig 40276 bp, 39 predicted proteins | sample MGYA00242570_ERZ504733 | MGnify/ENA primary metagenome ERZ504733 (study PRJEB26092, sample SAMD00036219) | human gut metagenome | host: Homo sapiens | study: EMG produced TPA metagenomics assembly of... | reverse complement strand
ACTTTCTGAAGCAGTTTTACATAACGGGCCTGAGCCATGCCACAGTAAAAGAAACAGATTAAAAACAGGACACATGCTGTAAGAAATTTTACCAGCGAAGTTCTTCCATCATGAATATATCTCATAGGGGGCAGTTGTTTAGGGGGTGCAGGTGTTTAGGGGGTGCGACTTGTACAAGTGCACCAACAGAGGTGGTGTTGTGTAGTTCTTGGTTGGTTGGTGCACTTGAGACAAGTGCACCCCCTATAAGTGCAAAACATCAACTCATGCCATCCGCATCGGTCGACGCAGACATCCGCATCGGTCGGCGCAGACATCCGTATCGGTCGGTGCAGACATCCGCGTCGGTCGATACGAGACGGAGAAGATGAAGATATGTAGAGCAGAAGATGTGTTAACAAATACAAAAAGTGGAGTTCTTGTGTAACATTTCCCCTTTTTGTTCGTCATCAATATAGAAACACCCAAACATACACCCTCAATAATAACGAATAATATGGACTATAAATATATAAACCAACTTCTGGAACGCTACTGGAATGGCGAGACTTCGCTTGAGGAAGAGCAGATACTGCGCTCGTTCTTCAGTCAGATATGCGTGCCGGAGGAACTCGCCAAGTACCGTCCGCTCTTCAACTACGAGCAGACCGAAACGAAGACCGACCGCCTCGGCGACGACTTCGACGAGCGTATCATGTCCATGATTGACGAGCCACAGGAGATAAAGGTGAAGGCGCAGCCGATACGTATCAGCCAGCGTTTCGCGCCGCTCTTCAAGGCAGCAGCAATGGTGGCTATCGTGCTCACGCTGACGCAGGCAGCCCAGTTCTCGTTCCAGAGCCACGATGCGGGCAACACCGCAATGCCAGGCAGCTACTCTTCGCGCCCAGTGCAGGGCGTGTCGGTTGCGCTGAACGATTCTGCCCACCTCGACTCGATGAAAAAGGCTGCCATGGAGGCTGTGCCGCAGCAGATGGAGCAGCACGACATCTCCATGCTCAAGTAAAGGTAACAACGAAATTTCTATGCTTTCTCAATAAAATCATGTTTAGTTAAAACACCAAAAGTTCGAGGCTGTGAAGCCTTTGACTCTCTTAAATTTTTCATAACATACTAATGATTGGCTTGCCACACGACCCTCTTGGAGGTGTCGTGTGGCAAGTTCTTTTTTAATAAACGCATAAAAAACGGCTGATTTTCAAAAGTTTTGTCTAACTTTGCAAGCGATAATTATCGCATCTTTTCATACATATTGCCGTATGAAATCAGTCTACGACATGACAACTTTCAAAATACAATTTATGCGAACTCAACTATTAACAACAATTTTTGTTTTGTTATCTGTGGCTCTCCCTGGTCTGGCACAGAAGCGAACCTTTGCTGACGCACAGAAAATGGCAGCCGATTTCTTTCAGTCGAAGGACAACAACGCCAAGGTCTGTGCTTTACGTGTCAACAGTAAGTGCGGTCGCAAGCTGCTCAAGCGTGCTGCCAGTGCTACTCAAGAGCTGCAGATGCTTACTATCTGTTCGCCAACGAGGACAATAACCGATTGCTCGTAGTGTCGGGCGACGAGCGTATGCAGCGCATCCTCGGCTACACCGACCACGCTCTTGTAGGCAATGCTATCCCCGACGGACTTGCCGACCTGCTCGAAGGCTACGCAGCGCAGTACGCAGCACTCGGAGCCGTGCCCACCACATCAGCATCCAACGCCCCTGCACGCTCCGCCCTCTACAAAGGCGAGCGTCAGCTGCAGACCGCAGCATGGGGACAATGGGATCCGTTCAACCGCATGACACCACAGGCGTACCCCACGGGATGCGCAGCGACAGCGATGGCTATCGTGATGCGCTATCATCAGTGGCCCGACGTAGGCAACGGCAGCAAGACACACATCTGGACCGACTCGGTGATGACAGCCAAATTCGGCGAGACCCACTACGACTGGGCGAACATGCCGATGAGCTACGAGAAGTTCAACGACACGCAAGCCACTGCTGTGGCTCTGCTCATGCGCCATTTGGGCATATCGGTGGAGATGTACTACGCAGCCGAGAGCAGTGGCGCACGCCAGACATTAGTGCCGCAGGCTCTTGCGCAGTACTTCCGCTATGGCTCGACAGCGCGTCTGCTCACCGCCAGCGACTACGATGCCGCTACGTGGAACCGCATGATGCGCAAGGAGATTGACAGCAACCGCCCGGTCATCTACACCGGCGAGTCGATACAGGGACGCGGTGCACACGGCTTCGTGCTCGACGGCTACCGCGACAATCTCTTCCACTTCAACTTCGGATGGAACGGTAGCGGCAACGGCTACTTCGCCATCTCGGCTATAACATCCACCGACCGCTCGTTCGAGTTCGCCAACAAGCAGCAGGCAGTGATAGGCATCACTCCGCTCAAGGCAGAGAACTGCGCACCGCTCCAGCTCGACTGCCAAGGCAAGTACGAGGGCTTCTACACCACGCTCACCACGCTGAAGGCAGGCGAGAAGCAGAGCGTACACCTCTCGGACCTTTCTGCACTCACCACATGGCAAGGCAAGATGCAGTGGAACCTGTGCCACGCCGACGGTTCTGTGGTTGAGGCGTTGGGCAGCAAGCAGGTGCAGATGAACGGAGGCAGCACGCAGAGTCTCGACTTCGAGTTCGCAGCTGCCAATAACGCTGCCAAGGGCGACTATCTGCGGCTCGTGGCGTGCACAGACGGCTCGGCGAAGTGGCTGCCAGTGCTCAATGCGTTGGGCAAGGAAGTGATCGTAGAAGCCTACGAGCGCAAGGTGCCCGTGGTAGAGGTGGTGAGCGATACGAAGAACGTCACCATCAACAACAGCAACCCAGACAATAAGACATTCAACGGAAAGCCGTTGCTCGGCTCGGCATATATATATAATGTAGACTTCAACAGCAATGTGGAGAAGAGCATTGACATGCTGAGTCTTGACGGCAAGGCTTATACGGCTCACACCACCGATGCCGTTGTGCTCACGTCCGATGTTCTCTATATCAAGGCGAAGGGCTACACGGCAGCAGAGCTCGTGGCTCAGTGCAGCGTAGACGTGGAGAAGGCAGGACAGTTGGAGACTGCTATGCAGAAGGCTGTGGCTGATGCCGATGCAGTGGAGGCACTCACCATAACAGGTACTCTGAACAACACCGACCTGCAGTACCTCTCTTCGCTGCAGTCGCTGCAGCAGCTGAACCTCGAAAACGCCACAACACCGCAAGGTTTGTTCGGTGCTACGTTCAAAGACTTTAGCCGACTCACCAGCTGCGTTCTGCCACGCTCGTTGAAGCAGATAGGCAGCGAGACGTTCAAGAACTGCTACGTGCTGCGCTCCATTTCGCTGCCCGTATGCTTGCAGGCTACCGGCAGCAAGCTGTTCAGCGGCTGCCAGACACTCACCGACATATATGCTCATCCGTCGTCGCCCGACTGCGTTGCTGCCGATGCGTTTGAAGGACTGAACAACCCGGGTAAGGTCACCGTACACGTGCAGCAAGGCTTGGCTGGCGCGTTCCAGCAGAGCAGCAAGTGGAGCATGTTCGCACGCTTCGTTGACGACCTGCCCGCACTGCCACAGCGTTTCACCTATGGCGGTGTCGACTATAAAGCCATATACGACGGCGACGGCAACTTCGCCGAGGTCACCTTCCCGAGTGGCGAGATGTACCGTGGCGCAATAACCATTCCAGCCACCATCAACTACGAGGGCTCGAATACACCGTGCGTGGCTTCGACAACACCGACGGCATGTCGCCGTTCGTGGGCAATCCGTTAATTACGTCGCTCACGCTCGAGCTGAACATCGAGCGCCTGCGTGCAATGCTCTTCATGGGCTGCACCAGTCTTGAGCACCTGCAGCTGCCCTCTACGCTACGCCATATCGACAGCGAGTGCTTCCGCAACTGTCCGATGCTCAAGCAGATTACACTGCCGGCAAGCATCGAAACACTTGGCGACAACGCATTCTGCGGATGCCAGTACCTTACCGACATCTACTGCTACGCTATGACACCGCCTGAAGGCAGCAACACCGACAGCTATCCCTTCGCACAGTGTCGTCCGCAGAACGTTACGCTGCACGTGCCGGCTTCGAGCGAGGCTGCATATCGTGCTACGGGCTTCTGGACAAAGTTCAATAACGTTGTTGCCGACCTGCCCGATGCTCCGGTCGACGGCCTTACTGCCACAACCGCCCGTCACACCTCTCTCCCCGTGAAGGCAGCCGGCAAGCAGTGGGTAACGCTGCACATGCAGCAGGCGCAGCAGGTAGGCATCTACTCGCTCAGCGGTATGCTGATGCGCGTCGTGCAGCTTCAGAAGGGTGTGAACAACGTATGGCTTGACGATATAAGCATAATAAAATAAAAACATATAAATATGAAAGATATTTGTTGCATAGGACACATCACAAAAGACAAGATTATCACCCCACGCCAGACAGTATATATGGCAGGTGGTACGTCTTTTTACTTCTCTTATGCTATCAACCATCTGCCCGACAACGTGTCGTTCCAGCTTGTGACAAAGTTGGGCGAGGGCGAGATGAAAGCCGTTGACGACATGCGCAACGTGGGCATCGACGTGCTCACATACCCCAGTCGCCATACCGTTTACTTCGAGAACAAGTATGGCGACGATCAAAACGACCGCACACAGCGTGTGCTCGAACGTGCCGACCCGTTCACCATCGAGGAGATGAAGAGCGTAGACGCACGTGTCTATCACCTCGGCACACTGCTCAACGACGATATCTCGCCAGAGCTGGTGAAGTATCTCTCTACAAAGGGCAAGATATCCATCGACGCGCAGGGCTATCTGCGCGAGGTGCGCAATCAGCAGGTGTTTGCTATCGACTGGGCTGACAAGCGCGAGATACTCGCAAACACCGATATCATAAAGGTGAACGAGCACGAGATGGAGGTCATCACCGGACTGCGCAACCCACGCATGGCAGCCCTCCGCTTAGCGGAGTGGGGTGTGAAGGAGGTGTGCGTGACGCTCGGCAGCTACGGTTCCATCATCCTTGTCGACGGCGAGTTCCACGAGATACCGGCTTACGAGCCGAAGGAGATAGTAGACGCTACGGGCTGCGGCGACACCTATTCGGCAGGCTATCTGTGGTGTCGTGCGCAAGGCATGGACGTAGAGGAGTCGGGACGCTTCGCTGCTGCTATGTGCACACGCAAGCTCGAGCACAGCGGACCGTTTGAAGGCACTATCGAAGACGTGCAAGCCGTGCTCGCTACAACCCCGTGCTTCAACGAGTACGCTGAGTAGTTCGGACTTTACATATTTATTAGTATAAAAGAAAAGTGGCACCTGTACCCAGTACAAGTGCCACTTTTAGTGTGTTTATACGCCGGTTTACTTGTCCGTAACCTCTACTATCGGGTTGCCGGTGCAAGCATCCGGCATCTGTATGTGCAGCAGCGAGCATACCGTAGGTGCGGTGTCGTCCATGTGAGTCTGGCGATTGGTATATCCGGGCTTGATGTTCCAACCCATGAAGATGAGCGGAATGTGTGTGTCAGCCGGAGTCCATGTGCCGTGCGACGAGCCGAGGAAGTCCTTAGCTACGGGCCACTCGAAGTAGTTGATGCGCGGCATGAGGATGATGTCGCCCGAGCGACCATGGTAGTAGCCGTTGATGACACGCTCGCGAACCCACTGCGGAACCGACGCATAAGCCGCCTTCTCGTAGTCGATGACCCACTGCAGGTCGGGGTCGGTCTTCAGTATGCGTATAGCCGCAGCCTTCACCTTCTCAAGGCAGAGCTTGTTCTGCGCTAACAGTTCGTGGTCGAGATACAAGCCCTCGCCGATAACATCCTTGGCATACTTGATGTCGAGTCCGAACTCTGCCTTCAGCTTCTCGTTGAGGTCGCGCATCTTTGCGCCCATGTCGCAACCGCCACCAGGCAGCTTGTGCTCCTTCAGCGTGTTCGGGTTGTGACTTCCGCCGTGGTCAGCGGTGAGAAACAGCAGGTAGTTGCCCTTGCCCACCTGCGCGTCGAGTGCTTCGAGGAACTTCTTCATGTCGCGGTCGAGCGTGAGGAACACCTCTTCGTTCTCCTTACCAGGCGAGAGCCATGTGCCCGTCTTGTGCTGATGGCATCGGTGGATGAGATGCTGATGCAGAGCATGTCGGGTGTTTCGCCCTTGCCCAGCTGCTCGTTCTTCAGCGCAGCCTCCGCCATGTTGAATGTGAGCGTTACGCCGTCGGCACCCGACTTCGGGTCGTAGCCCTTCTTCATGCCAGCTTCGCGGTTGAACTTCTTCACCCAGTCGGGCAGCTTCTCCATGTAGTAGGAACTTGTGATGAAGCCAGCCACCGACTTGTCGTACCAGTAGGCAGCGTTGGCAGAGTGTCCGGCAGGCAGTATGGAGGCGCGGTCCTTCAGTGCGATGCCGATAACCTTCGAGCGGAAGTCGGTAGCGCAGCGCAGCATATCGCCGATGGTGGTGCCGAGCAGGTTTTTCGGCGACATATTGCCAGCCTTTGAGTCGGTGCCCACGCCCTTCACTGTGGGGTCGTCGGTGCAGTAGATGCGCTTACCATCGAGATAGAAGTCGTTGCCCGGGATGCCGTTGGCAGCAGGCACGGCGCCGGTGTAGATGGAGGAGTGTCCTACGCCGGTGATGGTAGGCACGTAGTTGAGCATCTGGTTGTCGCACGAGAAGCCTTCAGCCATGAGGCGCTTCATGCCGCCTTCGCCGAACTTGTCGTAGTAATAATACATGTAGTCCCAACGCATCTGGTCGATAACAAGACCGACAACGAGCTTCGGACGAGCTACTTGTGCAGAGGCAGTGAGCGCCACGATGCACACGAGGAGTGATAGGAAGATTTTTTTCATTTTGTATATAAATTAGCCCCTCCCGTCCCTCCCCGTCGGGGAGGGGGTAGAGGGTGTGTTAATCAAAAAATGAAGCCCTCCCGTCCCTCCCCATCGGGGAGGTGGTAGAGGGTGTGTAATAATATCCACGTTCAGTCTGCGCTCCCTCCCGACGGGGAGGGTGGGGAGGGGCTTTAGTACGTGAACGAGCTGCCTCCGAGGAACTCTCTCAGGAGCGAGGTCGGTGGGAGCACGGAGTGGTCGATGGCGTTGAAGTAGCTGAGGAACTTGCGCAAGCGATAAGCTTCGGCATACTCCTCGCAGTTCTCCGGAACTTGTTCGAGCAGCGGCTCTGCTTGTGTCTTGATGGCAGCTAATTCGTATATCATCGCCGTGTTGAACATGGTGTCGGCGTTCTCCTGGTAAGGGAATATCCACTTGTTTTCGCCGGCACGCACACTGGCCCAGCGGCGTATGGTGTCGCGAGCCGAACAACCACGATACTTATAGTCGCGCACGATGCGGCGGAGCAGACGGTTGTCGGTGGTAGGGATGTAGTTGTGCTCGTCGAGCAGTATGGTGGTGAGTGCCGAGGCGTACACACGATACTTCAGTTTCTCGTCGATCTGCGCCGTCAGTTCGGGGTTGAGCGCGTGGATGCCCTCTACCACGAGCACGTCGTTCGGCTCCATGCGCATCAGCTTGCCACTCATCTCGCTGCGACCGGTCTGAAAATTGTAACGTGGCAGCTCCACCTCCTCGCCGGCGAAGAGCTGCAGCAGCTGTTTGTTGAACAGTTCGAGGTTGAGCGCGTAGAGCGACTCGTAGTCGTAGTCGCCCTGAGCTCGAGCGGAGTCTTGTCGCGGTCGACGAAGTAGTCGTCGAGCGAGATAGGCACGGGGCGGACACCGTTGCAGAGCAGCTGTATGGAGAGACGCTTGCACGTCGTGGTCTTGCCCGACGACGACGGACCGGCGATGAGTACCATCTTCACACGCGACTCGTGTGCGATGTTCTCCGCAATCTTCGCGATCTTCTTCTCCTGCAATGCCTCCGACAGATTGATGATATCGATGGTGTGCCCCTGGTTCACAGCCTCGTTGAACGTGCCTACGGTAGACATGCCAAGCAGGTTTTGCCAGCGGTGATGCTCCTGGAAGATATCGAACATCTTGTCCTGACGCACCAGTGCTCCGAGCTGCGTCGGGTCCTCGCGCGAGGGTATGCGCAGCAGCAGACCGTCGTAGTACTTCTCTACACCGAAGAGTGTGAGCTGCGCCGTGTTGATGAGCATCGTGCCGTAGAAGTAGTCGACGAAGCCCTCTATATCATAATATGTAGTGTAGAGCTTACCCGTAGTGCGCAGCAGCATCGCCTTCGACTTATAGCCGAGCCCCTCGAAGAGGCGTATCGCCTCGTCGGTAGGTACCTGGTGGCGACGTATCTTCAGACGGCGGTCGACGAGGCTCTGCATCTCGCAGCGTATCTTGTCTACGTCAGCCGTGGTAACGGGGCGACCCAAGCGCAGGTCGCAGTAGTAGCCGTTGCTCACCGGAATGTCGATGACGACGTTGCTCTCCGGAAACAGCTTGTGCACCGCCTTGCAGAGTACGAAGAAGAGCGTGCGTGTATAGGCGCGGATGCCCGACGACGACGTTACGTCCAAATACTCAATGTCCTTCGGGTTGTACACACGATAATGCAGTCCTTCGACCTTGTTGTTCACCTTTGCGCTCACCGGAGGGTAAGGCATCTGCACATCAAGCTGAGAAAAAATGTCAGAAAGTGTACTTCCTGTTGCTACTTTCAAAGTTTTTTTATTATTTTTGCAACGGATTTGTATCATCTGTTTCATTTGGCTAAAGCTTTTAAGGGTTTTACATAGAAATCTATCAAAAGAGGCTTTGAACTACCTATTAAGTACTTGCCAATAACAAAGGTACTCTGTTTTTTCGACACAACGCGCATAAATGCCACATAAATTATATTAAAATAATATGTCGATTTGGATTATTTTTAAGATCATCGGTTCATTGGCGCTCCTCATCTACGGTATGAAGGTGATGAGCGAGGCTCTGCAGAAGATGGCAGGCTCACAGCTCCGCCATATTCTTGGCGCAATGACCACCAACCGTTTCACCGGACTGCTGACCGGTATGTTTGTAACAGCCTCGGTACAGTCGTCTACGGCTACCACGGTGATGACCGTTTCGTTTGTCAACGCCGGACTGCTAACCCTTGCTCAAGCCATCTCTGTTATTATGGGTGCCAATATCGGCACTACGTTCACGGCGTGGATTATGACGCTTGGCTTCTCGTTCAACATGGCGAACCTCGTGTTCCCCGCGTTCTTCATCGCCCTGTTGCTCATCTACAGCAAGCGCCACCGTTATATCGGCGACTTCCTCTTCGGCGTGGCATTCATGTTCTTCGCTATCTCTACGCTCGGCGCAACGGGTAAGGAGATGGACCTCAGCCATAACCAAGCAGTGATTGACTTCTTCGCTTCCTTCGACAAGGATAGCTATCTCACCATATTCTCGTTCCTCGGTCTTGGCACCATACTGACGTTCTGTATGCAGTCGTCGGCAGCTCATGGCTATCACCATGGTGCTCTGTTCGTCGGGCGTGCTACCCATCTACATGGGTATTGCGCTTGTGCTGGGTGAGAACATCGGCACCACCATCACCTCCAACATCGCAGCCATGGGTGCCAACACACAGGCACGCCGCGCTGCCTTCGCCCACCTCACGTTCAACGTGTTCGGTGTGATATGGGTGCTCTGCGGTTTCTATCCGTTCATCGACATGGTGTGCAGCTTCGTAGGTGTCAACCACATGCCGACCATATTGACGCAGCACGCCTCTCGGTAGTGCTCGCTGCCTTCCACACTACGTTCAATGTATGCAACACAGCCGTGCTTATCTGGTTCATCCCGCAGATGGAACGTTTTGTGTGCTACGTCATCAAACCTTCTAACCGCAAGGACGAGGACGACTTCCGTCTGCGCTATATCGGTGGCACTTCAATCATGAAGACACCGGAGCTCTCGGTGCTTGAGGCACAGAAGGAGATACAGTCGTTCGCTGAACGCATACAGCGCATGTTCGGTATGGTACGCGAGCTTCTCGGCGTGAAGGACGAGGCAAAGTTCAACAAACTCTATACACGCATTGAGAAGTACGAGAGTATTTCGGACAATATGGAGATAGAGATTGCCAACTACCTCAATAACGTCAGCGATGCACACCTCTCTGACGACACCAAGGCGAAGATACGCGCCATGCTCCGCGAGATTTCGGAGATAGAGTCAATCGGCGACTCATGCTACAACGTGGCACGCACACTCAGCCGCAAACTCAAGGGCAAGGAAGACTTCACCGAGAAGCAGTACGAGCACCTGCACCAGATGTTGGAGCTCACCGACGATGCGCTCACACAGATGAACGTGATGCTCACCGGCCGTCGCGACTCGCTCGACGTCAACCGCTCTTTCAACGTGGAGAACGAGATAAACAACTATCGCAACCAGCTCCGCTCGCAGAACATCAACGACATCAACGACCACAAGTACACTTACGCCATCGGCACAATGTATATGGACATCGTGTCGGAGTGCGAGAAGCTTGGCGACTATGTGGTGAATGTGGTTGAGGCTCGTATGGGTACACGCCAGCATACGGCGTAGAAAAGTAAAAAAGGTAAAAGAGTAAAATAGGGGGTGCACTTGTCTCAAGTGCACCAACATAGCAAAGGTGCATTTATTTTTATGTTGGTGCAGTTTTTTGCTTTGTTGGTGCAGTTAGGACAAGTGCACTTTTTGTTTTGTAGGTGCAGTTCTTGCTCTGGCAAGCGGCAAAGCCGAGCGGAGACAGGTGCACTTTTTTGTTTTGTAGGTGCACTTGAGACAAGTGCACCCCCTGGATATGCACCCCTAAAGAATCTGTATGCTGAGCGTTTGCTTGTCGAACTTGACGTTCTTTCGACCTATATATTCGTCGATGAAGCCACGGTCTGCCAGCTCGTGTGGCGTGCCGTCGTGCAATGCACCGTCGGCGAGTAGCCATAAGCGGTCGGCAGTCTGCAGGGCAGTCTCAAGGTCGTGTGTAGAAAGAAGAATTGTTTTGCGCTCCTCGTGGGCAAGACGTTGCAATAGCAACATCAAGTCAATCTTGCCAGGGAAGTCGAGAAAGGCTGTAGGCTCGTCGAGCAGTATTACAGGTGTCTGTTGCGCGAGCGACTTCGCTATCATCACCTTCTGCATCTCGCCGTCGCTGAGGGTGCACACGCGGCGCTCAGCCATAGCTGTTATGCCCACGCTCTCGATAGAGTGGCGCACGATGCGGCGGTCGTCAGCGGAGAGACGTCCCCAGAAGCCAGTGTAGGGGGCGCGACCGAGTGCCACGAGTTCCTCGACGGTCATGTTGCGCACGTCGGGGCGCGAGGTGAGCACAATGGAGAGCATACGCGAGAGGTGGATAGGCTTCAGTGTGCTGATATCGTTGTCGCCTATCAGCACACTGCCGTCAATCGACTGTTGTAGGCGTGCTATGGTGCGCAGCAGCGTCGACTTGCCCGTACCGTTATGACCGATGAGGCAAGTGAGTGTGCCGGGCAGAGCCGTAGCGTTGAGGTCGGAAGCTACGCAGCACGCACCAAGGTGCAGTTGTCTCAACTGCACCAACCGCTGGGCTTCATTGCTTTGTTGGTACACTTGAGACAAGTGCACCCCCGGTTGGGTGTTATTGCTTTGTTGGTGCACTTGAGACAAGTGCACCCCCTTTTTTGAGTAGCCAACGGTGAGGTGGCAGAGTTCTATGGAGAGTTCTTCGTTCATTGGCGGTGGAATGTGGCGATAGTGTTATGGTCGTACACCTTGTGGCTTACAAGGCGCACGTTGGTGGGCAGTTTAGGAGCCGCGGTGCCACCACTAACGCAGAACGGAGCCGTCTCCACGCGTATTTCGTCCCACGCATCAGCGTCGATGAACGACTGCAGCGTGCGTGCTCCGCCCTCCACGATGAGCGACTGGCACTTCTCCCGGTGCAGCCATTCGAGCAGTTGCGGAATGACTGGCTTCGAGAAGTCCAAACCCTCGAAGGCAGGCTGACGGCGGTCGATCACTATGCGGCGCGGTGCCTTGCCCGCCCAGTGGCGCACGTCGAGGCGCGGCTGTTCGCGCTCGTTGGTGATGCGTCCCACGAGAATGGCATCGTTCTCGGCGCGTAGTTTGTGAACAAGCATCTTTGTGAACGGTGTGGATATGGCGCACGCTTTGCCGTTGTCGTCGAGAAAGGCGTTGGCGGTCTGCGCCCACTTCAGTATGATGTATGGTCTGCGCTTTTCGTTGAACGTGATGAAGCGGCGGTTCAGTTCGCGACACTCCTCTTCGAGCACACCCACCGTCACCTCGATGCCGGCATCGCGCAGCTTCTGTATGCCACGACCCTGCACGGCTGCGAACGGGTCGACGCAGCCCACGACGCAGCGGCGTACACCTTTCCTTATAATAAGGTCAGCGCATGGCGGCGTCTTGCCGTAGTGGGAGCACGGCTCCAGACTGACGTATATCGTAGCTTCGCTGAGCAGCACCTCGTCCTCGGGGCGCACCGATGCGAACGCGTTCACCTCGGCATGTCCTTCGCCGCAGCGCACGTGGTAGCCTTCGCCGATGATGCGTCCGTCGGCAGCCACTATAACAGCACCCACCATGGGGTTGGGCTTAGCATTCTGTCGTCCGTTGGCAGCGAGCTGGAGGCAGCGGCGCATGTAAAGTTTATCCATAACTTAAAGGTCAAACAATGTTTTTTCCTCTCCTGCGTACGCCTCGAAGTATGGCGGTTCGTCGCGCAGCTCGATGTCGTCGTATATGAAGTCGAGCACCACGGTCTCCTTGCCGTCGGGCATCACCAAGCCCATCTTTCCGTCGCGCTGCGCAATGACCGGCAGCGAGCGGAGGTCGTCGACGTAGACATACGGTGTGCGGAGGAAGTCGTAGTGAGCAGGCACGAGCACGTTGCCTGATGATCCTTGATGCCGAACTTGCCGTTTTCCTCGTACACCTCGTGATACTGCTCGTACTTCTCGCGTATGCGGTTGAGGTAGAACACCATCTTGCGCTTGTTATTCACCAGCTCCACGAGGTAGGCGAACGTGTCGGAGTAGTTAGCCATGGCACGTGCGAGTACCACCTTGAAATCGAGACCCGATATCACCTTGCGGTTCAGGTCGATGTAGCGGGCGATAGCCTTCTCCTTCTCGGGCACGGTGAGTGTAGCCAACTGCTCCTCAAACTTCAGCATGATAGCCTTCGAGCCTTCATCGCCTTGATATAGCGGTGAATTTGTCGCGCCATCTCGTCGCACACGAACTTGTCTATGCGCTCCAATTCGATACTGTCGACATAAGTATCCTCAAAGTTTTCTTGCGTTATCTTCTTTTCCATAGTAACTGTTATCTTAGTATATATTTAGGTTATACAAATCAGCATTAATTGCATCTGTACTGCCAAAAGTACTATAAATTTGCGAAATGTCAAAAGAATACATATAAAAAACATCGTTTTTTCTAAAATTAGTAGTAATTTTGTTGCGCATCGAGAGAGCTATAAACATCCGTAAAGAATAGCAATACACATCCTGAAGAAATAACTATAAACATCCGTAATATGAAGAAAATCACTACACTACTGCTCATGCTGTTGCTCTTTGCGACAGCAGCAAACGCAAAGTTCGCCTATTGGGGCTATTGCGACAAAGACATCGTAGGTGCTTATGGCTCCTCAGCCTATGGCAAGGCAGCCATCTACATCCCTGCTGAGGTGGCGCAGCTGTACAAGGGCTGTCAGCTCACAGGCGTGCGTGTCGGTTTAGCTGCCCAGGCAAGCAAGCTGAGCGTGTTCGCTACTACCGACCTTAACGCTACACCATTCGCACAGAAAGTGAGCGACAAGGCGAACAAGGGTAACAACATAGTAAAGTTCGACGCACCATATATCATCACCGGCGAGGCGTTCTACATCGGCTACGAAGTGAGCGGATTGGACGCATGCATAGGCTATGTAGCCAACAAGACAGCCTACTCTAACTATACCGACTTCGGCAACGGATGGGTTGACAACGCAGCCAACGGAGCCAACGCTCTCTCGCTCACTGCACGCATCGAGGCAGACAATCTGCCCGTAGACCTCAGCGTGATGGGGCTGCGCGACATCGCTACAAAGGAGAACGAGCCGTTCAACGTTACGGCTAAGGTGGTGAATCTCTCGGCTACTAAGCTCTACAACTACCGCATCGGCTACAGCGTGGACGGCGGCGAGGAGCAGTTCGTAGACTTCGAGGAGACACTCGGCGACCGCAGCGAGAACGTATTCAGCTTCACTCACCCCGGCATCAAGACCAAGGGCACACACAAGCTGAAGGTGCGCGTTGTAGTTGATGAGGATGTGAACCCAGCCAACGACGCTACAGAGTGCAATGTGCTGATGACCTCGATATCTACAACAAAGCGCGTGCTCATGGAGGAGGCTACCGGCATCTATTGCGGCAACTGTCCGCGCGGCATCGTCTCTATCGAGAAGTGCAAGGAGAAGTACCCCGACAACTTCATCGCTATCGCTAAGCACGCCTACGATGGCACACCGTCGGAGCTGCTCTGCCCGTCGTACGAGTATGCTAACTGGGGCGTATATCCGCAGGCAGCACTCGACCGCCGAGCTACGTTCGACCCCGTTCTCTCTACAACATTCCAGTACATGGATGCCATCCTTGAGAAGTGTCCAGCCATTGCCGGCATCGAGACCCAGGCTAACTACGTGGCAGGCGACTATACACGCATCAATGTGAACACCAATGTGCAGTTCGTGAAGGATATGACCAACTGCAGCTTCGGCATAGCATACGCCATCATCGAGGACGGCGTGACAGGCTATCAGCAGAACAACGGCTATGCAAATGGCAAATACGGCGAGCTCGACGGATGGGAGAATAAGCCGTCGATGGCCACCGTGACGCTCAACCACGTGGCTCGTGCTGGCTTCGGCATCGTAGGCGGCATCGAGAACAGTATCCCCGTGAACGATGTGTACAGCACTACTATCTACAACCACAACACCGTGCTCAACGTTCCGTCGAACGTGCAGAACCGCAAAAATATTAAGGTAGTGGCATTCCTCATCAACCGTGGCGACCACGGCTACGTGGAGAACGCCGTAGAGGTGCCCGTGCTTGAGGCTGGCGAGACATCTATCGCCGACATCACCTCTACACAGGTGCCCGACCTCAGTCTGCGCAACGGCAGCATCGTTGCCGACGGCTTCGACGGCACACTGCAGGTGTACACTGTAGGCGGACAGCTCGTGAAGAACGCTTCGCTCGCTCGTGGTATGTACATCGTGCGTGGCACCAACGGCAAGCAGAGCTTCGTGAAGAAGATTTCGCTCTAATCAATCAAGACAAAACCAGTACTAATTAAAAAACCGAAAAAGTTATGAAGAAGATAACCTCACTATTGCTTATGCTGCTGTTCGCTGTGACAGCGGCTAACGCAAAATATACCTACTGGGGATACGCCGGAAAGACGGCAGTCGACCTTCCGTATGGTAGCATCGGCACACGTCAGGGCAAGGCTGCCATATACATTCCTGCAGAAGTGGCACAGATGTACAAGGGTCTGAAGGTGACCGGTATGCGCTTCTCGCTCACCGACAAGGCTGAGACCGTGAAGGCGTTCGTGCAGAAGACCTCAACGGTGCGTATGCTACGGAGAAGATGGCGGACATGGGCAACAAGGGTCTCAACTCAGTGCTCTTCGACGAGGCATACACCATCACTGGCGAACCGTTCTACTTGGGCTATGAGTTCACAAGCGACATCAACGTCGTAGGCGTTACTGACGAATACTGCGAAGGCGCCAACTTTACCGACTTCGGCAAAGGATGGACAGACAACACCAAACAGACTCCTGACAATGCACCCGCACTTGCTCTGCAAATGCGTGTAGAAGGCACAGAGCTACCAGTTGACGTGGCTATCTGTGGCGTGAAAAAGGTGGTGACCAATGTTGGTAGCACCTACGAGATAAAGGGCAAGCTGCTCAACTTCGCAGCTGCAAAGATAACATCGCTACGCATTGGTTATACCATCGGCAACGCAGAAGAGCAGTTCGCAGACATCGAGCAGACTGTCGCTGCGCGTGCTGAGGACGAGTTCGCCATCACCTGCAACGCTCCCGATGCAAAAGGCTGCGAGAATATGAAAGTACGCCTCGTAGAGGTGAACGGCAAGGAGGATGCTTACGCAGCTAACAACACATACGCTTCGACCATCGTCACTGCCAACGTGCAGGACGTAAAGCGTGTATATATGGAGGAGTACACAGGCATCAAGTGCCCGTGGTGCGTGCGTGGCATCGAGGAGATATCGCAGAACCACACCAAGTTCCCAGGACAGTTCGTAGCTATGGCAAAGCATTGCTACAGCGGCACACCTACCGAGTTGGAGTGTCCTTCATATACATACAGCGCAGGCAATGGCTTCCCGAGAGGTACTTACGACCGTCGCCGTACAAACGGTCTTGACATTACCGATAAAAACGAACTCTATGTGAAGGCTTTCATCAGCAAAGGCTCTGTGCTGGGCATTGATGCTATCGCCAACTTCGCCGCCGACGACCACTCGAAGGTGACCGCAACGGCAGTTATGAAGTTCAACCGCGAACAGACCAACGCCAACTACGGCTTGGCTTTCGCCGTGATTGAGAACGACGTGACGGGCTACAAGCAGAGGAACGCCTATGCCGGTTCGGTGAAGTCCTACTACGGTTGGGAGAAAAAGGGGAAAGAGGTAGAACTTGACCTTCAGCACGTGATTCGCTTGGGCTACGAGGTGAACGAGGGCATCAGCGACGTGTTCCCGAAGCAGATAAACAGCGGCGACGCATTCAGCCACACCATTGAGCTGAACCTGCCTAAAAACATTCAGAACTACAAGAACCTGAAGCTCATCGCCTTCGTCATCGACCGCAACTCGAAGTACGTTGAGAACGTGGTAGAGGTGCCTATCAAGGAGATGCAGCCCACAGAGACTGCCATCCGCGACATCAACAACGTGGAGACACCTGCCATCACCTTCCTCAACGGCTACATCGACGCACTGAACTTCGACGGCAAGATCAGCGTCTACACCGTGGACGGCAAGGCTGTAGCGAACACCAACCTCAAGCCAGGCATGTACATCGTGCGCCTGACCAAAGGCAAGCAGACATTCGTGAAGAAGATTGTGCTCTAAGCACGCTTACGGCATAAAGTAAGGCGCCAGAACTTGTTCGAGTTCTGGCGCTTTTTATTTAGGAGGGTATGGCATCCTGCCATACCCACGCCGCCTTCCTCTCTGCTATCCTTATGCCTTCTTGCTTCTCTATCTCTGTTGTGGGTGGCTGCGTGGGTATGCAGGAGCATACCTCCTATAATACACAAAAAAACTAAAAAAACTTTTGTACATTATTATATTTACAGTAACTTTGCATAAATTGGATAAATAACAGAAAAAGAGTAGGATAATTAACATAATACAGACAAAAAGAACTATGCAAGAAACAAGACAAAACCGTATAGCACGTCTCCTGCAGAAGGAGCTAAGCCTCATATTCCAGAGCCAGACCCGCGCCATGCACGGCGTAATGGTCAGCGTTACACGCTGTCGTGTGTCGCCCGACCTCAGCATCTGCACCGCCTATCTCAGCATCTTCCCCTCGGAGAAGTCGGACGAACTGCTGAAGAACGTGGCTGCCAACGAGAAGTCTATCCGCTACGAGTTAGGCACACGCGTGCGCAACCAGCTACGCATCATTCCCGAGCTGCGCTTCTTCGTAGACGACTCGCTCGACTACATCGAACGTATTGATGAACTGTTGAAAAAATAAGGTTGGTGTGGTGAGATGATGAGGTGGTGAGATGTTGATGTGGTGAGATGTTGATGTGGTGATGTGGTGAGATTTGTCATTTAGCTATAAACTAATCTCAACATCTCAACATCTCAACATAACACCATCTCAACCCCTCAACACTTCACCATAACAACACATAAAATCATGAAACGAAACTTTTCATTCTACGTAGCACGCCGCTACATGTTCTCGAAGAAAAGCGTGGGTGCCATCAATGTCATCAGCTTCATATCTGTGGCAGGCGTAGCGGTAGGCACGATGGCACTGGTGATTGTGCTGAGCGTGTTCAACGGCTTTCACGACCTCGTGGCATCGCTCTTCACCAACTTCGACCCGCAGATAGAGGTGGTGCCGGTGAAAGGCAAGACTATCAACGCCGACGCGCCGGAGCTCGACCGAATACGTCATCTCGACTTCGTGGACGTGGCTACCGACGTGGTGGAGGATCAGGCGATAGCCGTCTACGGCGACCGCCAACGTATGGTGACCGTGATGGGCGTGGACGAGAACTTCGACCAGCTCACCAATATCAGCGATATTCTATATGGCGACGGCGACTTCACGCTGCGTGTTGCCAACCTCTACTTCGGTGTGCCAGGCATACGCCTCGCGCAGGACTTGGGGCTCGGTGCTCGTTGGGCAGACTATCTGAAGATATACGCCCCCGTGCGCCGTGGACAGCTCACCGACCTCGACACGCCGACCGACGGCTTCGTGGTCGACTCGCTGCTCTCGCCAGGCGTTGTCTACGCTGTGAACCAGAACAAGTACGACCGCGACCGCATCATCACGTCAATCTACTTCGCCCGTCAGCTGTTCGATCAGGACGGTATGCTCTCCTCCCTGCAACTCCGATTGAAGCCAGGCACCGACCTCAGCACGGCGAAGCGCGAGATAAAGGCAGCGGCAGGCGAGAAGTTCCGCGTGCTCGACCGTTTCGAGCAGCAGGCGGACACGTTCCGCATCATGCAGATAGAGAAGGTACTCGCCTACGTGTTCCTCACGTTCATACTCATCGTGGCGTGCTTCAACATCATCTCCTCGCTCTCGATGCTCATCATCGACAAGAAGAACGACATCAACACGCTGCACAACCTCGGAGCCAACGACCGTCAGATACAGAGCATCTTCCTCTATGAGGGTCGCATCATATCGGCAGTAGGCGCACTCATCGGCATCGGCTTAGGACTGGCACTTTGCGGACTGCAGCAGGCGTTCGGCTTCGTGAAGATGGGCGAGAGTTCGGCACATTCATCGTCAACGCCTACCCCGTAAGCGTTCACTATTGGGATGTGCTTGTTGTCTTCATCACCGTGATACTGATAGGCTGGGCAGCATCGTGGATACCAGCACGACGCTTGCGCAAGCAGATACTGAACAGAATAACAACTCCATAAATAAATAGAACATGAACAAAACTCATTGCTTGACAGCAGCTCTTGCTGTCCTGCTCGCCGCTCCGACGGCAGTAGCAACGCAGACCGCTAATGCGCAGACCGTGCAGGAAGCGGCAAAGGCAAATGCCCAACAGATGATCATCCTCAGCGAGGACTTCTCGAAGATGACTTCAGGCTCGGAGAGCAACCCCGACCTCTCTTTCAACATCAACACATGCACTGGTATGCCGTCTAACGACATCTTCTACTCATGTGTGAAGCCCGACTATACGCAGACACCAGGATGGGGATCGTATCAGGTTTACCCTGCTGGTGGCATGATCTACTTCAACAACACACGCGCTGACGACTACTATGCTGCGCACTTCAACACTCCCGTTTTCGACGCATCTGCCGACAACGGCATCTACTTCGTGTCGTTCCGCGCGCGTCTTGCCAACAATACGCCGGGTTATGTAGCTTGGGCTACGCCACACAGGACGTTACCGACCCGAAGACCCCTGTCTATACGGAGTCTGGCAACGTGAAGGGCATGACAAGCGAGTGGAAGGAGTTCACGCTGCGCTTTGAGCTGGGCAAGAAAGCCACACGCGTCATCTTCCGCGAGGAGAACGGCGTGAAGGTGCTCATGGACGACTTCAAGGTCTACTACGAGAAGACAGCCGTTAGCTCGCCTAACGTGCTGCGCCACCTCTTCTACACTGGTACAAGTTTCCGCCCACGCTGGAACAAGGTTGAAGGCGCAACAAAGTATTATGTCAATGTGTATAAATCGGACGAAGAGGGTAATATTGGTGAGCAGGTTGTTAAAGACCTCGAGACCACCGATACTATTTGCACCGTGCGCAATATCGTACCAGGCGTAATCTATCGTTACAACGTGACGGCTTCTGACGGCACAAGCAAGTCGCAGCCTTCACGCTACGTGGTGCTCAACGAACTGCAGTCGCCCACACCAGACGACGTAGAGATAGCTGCTGATGGTAGCTACACCGCTACATGGGAAAAGATTCCAAACGCACTCTTCTATAATTATTATGTGTACGAGGACCGCATCGCTGAGAACGACGGCGAGTTCACACTCATCGACGAGGATTTCAACAGCGTAACCGACGCAGGCGGTTCAAAGATGGACTGGACTCCGGGCAACGAACCTAAGGATATTAAAACTCAAGCTAAGGGCTATCCTAAGGGCACAAACATGAATGGCAGCTTTGCTACCTATTGGGCACCGCTCACAGGAGGATATGTAATGGTCGACGGATGGAACTACTTCTATGACGTTGTAAAAAATGTTCAGGATGCTGAGACTGGTGAGGACCTGAAGCGCTATGCAAAGTTTGAGACTCCTGTGCTCAACTTCTCTGCTGACAGCAGTGTGAAGCTGAATGTCTCGCTCTGGGGCGACTACGCATCTGACGACCTCGACAAGGAGCACAACTATCCGGAGTATCAGGTGAACGCCATCGCAGCCATCGTTGCGTTCAACCCCGAAACGGGTCTGTACGAGGAGGTGGAGCGTAAGCACTTCGACCTCGACAAGAAGACTTGGAAGAACGTAGAGTGCGAGTTCAGCAAGGGTTACGAGGACGCGAAGATTGTTATCTACGCAACCGACGGACCGAGCGTGCTTTACATCGACAACCTCAAGGTGACACAGCAGCTGAAGAAGGGTGATGCCTTCGCTACTTGCATCGAGTGCCAGCCTGGTTTGGTGGATACTAAGGCAAGTGTCACATTGCCAGCCGACTATGCTAAGAAGAACATCTATCAGCGCGTAGTGGCAGTGAACAACCACAAGTCGCTCTTCCTCAACCTCGAGTACAACTGGTACAGTGGTCCGTCTGAGCTTCAGCTCATCCACGAGGCTACATCCACAGCCATCAACGACGCCACTGCCGACGCTGCTGCCGTAGAGGTGGCTCGCTACGCGGTGGACGGCACACAGCTTGCTGCTCCGCAGAAGGGTGTGAACATCGTTCGCATGTCTGACGGCACAGCACGCAAGGTTGTCGTGAAGTAATATAGGAGGGTATGGCATCCTGCCATACCCACGCTGCCTCTGGTTAGCGTTATGTATCACGCTGCCACAGGTTGGCGTTATGTATCACGCTGCCACTGGTTAGCGATACTCTTTAAACATGCTAATTGCGTGGGTATGGCAGGATGCCATACCCTCCTACGAAAAAGCCACGCTTCTCGATGGGAAGCGTGGCTTTTTTTATGTGTGTTTGTGCTATGTGTGTCATCCGCACCGACCGACGCAGACATCCGCACCGACCGACGCAGACATCCGCATCGACCGACGCAGACATCCGTATCGACCGACGCGGATGGCTTTTCTTTTGCTTTACATGCGCTCCGGCACCTCGATACCGAGCAGCGCCATGCCGTTCTTCAGCGTCTTGCCAACGTTCTGTGCGAGAACGAGGCGCACCACCTTCTCCTCTTCGGTGTCGGCACCGAGGATAGAGTAGTCGTGGTAGAACTGGTTGAACGCCTTTGTCAGCTCGTAGCAGTAGTTGCGATGCCGCTCGGAGAGTAGTCCTTGCCAGCCTGCTCCACAGCCGCACCGAACTCGTTGAGCTTCTGTATAAGCTCAATCTCCTTCTCGTTGAGCGGCATTGTACCGTCGAGCGTGGTCGGGATGCTGATGCCCTCAGCCTGAGCCTTGCGCAGGATAGAGCGGATACGTGCGTATGTGTACTGTATGAACGGACCGGTGTTGCCGTTGAAGTCGATCGACTCCTCCGGGTTGAAGAGCATGTTCTTGCGAGCGTCAACCTTGAGGATGAAGTACTTCAGTGCGCCGAGACCCACGATGCGTGCAATCTCGTTGCGTTCCTCCTCGCTCATGTCCTTGAACTTGCCCAGCTCCTCGCTTGTCTGCTTGGCGTCAGCACCATAGCTGCAATCAGGTCGTCGGCATCTACGACCGTACCCTCGCGGCTCTTCATCTTGCCGTTAGGCAGCTCCACCATACCGTAAGAGAAGTGTACGAGCTCCTTGCCCCACTTGAAGCCGAGGCGGTCGAGCAGGATAGAGAGCACCTGGAAGTGGTAGTTCTGCTCGTTGCCCACGACGTAAATCATCTTGTCGATTGGGAAGTCGTTGAAGCGCATCTCGGCTGTGCCGATGTCCTGAGTCATGTACACGCTGGTGCCGTCGCTGCGCAGCAGCAACTTCTGGTCGAGACCCTCGTCGGTGAGGTCAGCCCATACGGAGTTGTCGTCCTTGCGGAAGAACAGGCCCTTAGCCAATCCCTCTTCCACCTTCTTCTTGCCTACGAGGTAGGTGTTCGACTCGTAGTAGATCTTGTCGAAGCCCACGCCGAGTGCCTTATATGTCTCGTCGAAGCCAGCATATACCCAGTCGTTCATCTTCTTCCAGAGCGCACGCACCTCGGGGTCGTTCTGCTCCCACTTCACGAGCATCTCGTGAGCCTCCTTGATGAGCGGCGACTCTTCCTTCGCCTTCTTCTCAGCCTGCTCCTCGTCCATGCCCTCAGCCACGTATTTAGCCTTCAGCTCAGCCACCTCGGCACGATAGTGCTTGTCGAACGCCACGTAGTAGTCGCCGATGAGGTGGTCGCCCTTCTTGCCCGAAGTCTCAGGTGTTTCGCCGTTGCCGAACTTCAGCCAAGCCAGCATCGACTTGCAGATGTGGATGCCGCGGTCGTTCACGATGTTGGTCTTCACCACGCGGTTGCCGTTAGCCTCCATGATCTGCGCCAGCGACCAGCCGAGCAGGTTGTTGCGCACGTGTCCAAGGTGGAGCGGTTTGTTGGTGTTGGGCGACGAGTACTCGATCATCACCAGTGGCGAAGCCTCAGTGACGGGTTTCTCGCCGAACTTCTCGTTCAGGTTCATCTCGTTGAGCAGCGCGAGCCACGCCTTCTTGTCGATGACGAGGTTGAGGAAACCGCCCACAGCGTTGAAGTCGGCGATAGCCTCGCAGTTCTGCTTGATGTACTCGCCGATCTCGCACGCCGTCTCGTCGGGCTTCTTGCGCGAAATCTTAAGGAACGGGAACACTACGAGCGTGAGGTTGCCCTCAAACTCCTTCTTGGTCTTCTGAAGCTGCACCATCTTCTCGGGCACTTCCTGACCGTAAAGCTCTTTCACTGCCGCCTGGGCAGCGTTGATAATCTGCTGTTCTATTGTCATTGTTTCGTTGTATTTTTATTCGCTGTCATATCACATTATACACAACCTGTTGCTTGTAGATTATATATAATGTAGGAAGTTGAGTGCAAAGTTACGAATATTATCTCATAGAATGCCTTCGATACAGGGCTTAATTGCAAACTGCGTATTGCAATACGCCATGCGTACGCCGCAATTTCTGATTATTTAACAAAAATAAGATAATGCGATGCAAATTTTGTACGTGTGAAATATGGGTTTATTGAAGATTTTTAATACCTTTGCGGTGGAAATTAAAGGATAATTCAATTCACATCTAAATAATTATTTTTTAAAAATGGCAAAGTTAGATTTGACACAGTACGGCATTACTGGTTCTACAGTAATCGCTCACAATCCTTCTTACGAGCAGTTGTTCGAAGAGGAGACAAAGGCAGGTCTTGAGGGCTTCGAGGTAGGCCAGCAGACAGAGCTTGGTGCAGTAAACGTTATGACAGGTATCTACACCGGTCGTTCTCCTAAGGACAAGTACATCGTAATGGACGAGAACTCTAAGGACACTGTATGGTGGACTTCAGAGGAGTACAAGAACGATAACCACCCGATGTCTGAGGAAGTTTGGCACAAGGTTAAGGCTATCGCTAAGGAAGAGCTCTGCAACAAGAACCTCTATGTAGTAGACGGTTTCTGCGGTGCTAACAAGGATACACGTATGGCTGTTCGTTTCATCGTTGAGGTTGCTTGGCAGGCTCACTTCGTAACAAACATGTTCATCCGTCCGACAGCAGAGGAACTCGAGCAGTTCGAGCCTGACTTTGTTGTATACAACGCTTCTAAGGCAAAGGTTGCTGACTACAAGGAGCTCGGTCTCCACTCTGAGACTTGTGTAGCATTCAACACAACAAGCCGCGAGCAGGTTATCATCAACACATGGTACGGTGGTGAGATGAAGAAGGGTATGTTCTCTATGATGAACTACTACCTCCCGTTGAAGGGCATCGCTTCTATGCACTGCTCTGCTAACTGCGACAAGAACGGTCAGAACACAGCAATCTTCTTCGGTCTCTCTGGTACTGGTAAGACAACTCTGTCTACCGACCGAAGCGTCTCCTCATCGGTGACGACGAGCACGGATGGGACGACAACGGCATCTTCAACTTCGAGGGTGGCTGCTACGCTAAGGTTATCAACCTCGACAAGGAGTCAGAGCCGGACATCTACAACGCTATCCGCCGCAACGCTCTCCTCGAGAACGTAACTGTTGCTGCTGACGGCAAGATCGACTTCGCTGACAAGAGCGTTACTGAGAACACACGTGTTTCTTACCCGATCTTCCACATCAATAACATCCAGCCGGGTTCTTCTGCACCAGCTGCTAAGCAGGTTATCTTCCTCTCAGCTGACGCATTCGGCGTACTGCCTCCAGTATCTATCCTGACACCGGCACAGACTCAGTACTACTTCCTCTCTGGCTTCACAGCTAAGTTGGCAGGTACAGAGCGCGGCATCACAGAGCCGACTCCGACATTCTCTGCTTGCTTCGGTCAGGCATTCCTCGAGCTGCACCCAACTAAGTACGCTCAGGAGCTCGTTAAGAAGATGGAGAAGAACAACGCTAAGGCTTACCTCGTAAACACTGGTTGGAACGGCACAGGCAAGCGTATCTCTATCCGCGACACACGCGGTATCATCGACGCTATCCTCAGCGGTGACATCGACAAGGCTCCTACAAAGCAGATCCCGATGTTCGACTTCAAGGTTCCGACAGAGCTTCCTGGTGTAGCTACTGAGATTCTTGATCCGCGCGACACTTACGCTGAGGCTGCTCAGTGGGAGGAGAAGGCTAAGGACCTCGCTGCTCGCTTCATCAAGAACTTCGCTAAGTACACAAACAACGAGGCTGGTAAGGCTCTCGTTGCTGCTGGTCCTCAGCTCTAATCCATACGCAAGTATGGGTCTCACGGCGTAAGCTCTTCACGCTTCAGCGCGAGAGCTTACGACATTCGTAGACATTACGATAAAGACCAAATAAATAAAAGGTCTGCTTCCCTTGCGGGAGGCAGACCTTTTTGTGTTATGATTGTTCTCTCACGGATTTCAAATTTTCACAGATGTTTAGGGTGCGCAGTATTCTCCCACAGAACACGCGGAATACACAGAAGTTCTTGCAGGGGGTGCAGCAGTCTCTGCTGCACCGACCTAAATATCAGTGTTGATCCGTGCCATCTGTGGGAGGTTATTTCAAGAATGTGGTTGCGTGGGTATGGCAGGATGCCATACCCTCCTACAAAACTTCTGTGCGTTCCGTGCATCTGTGGGAGGTTCTTAGGGCACGGCACGCATTTAATTCAGTCCGTAGTTCTCGTAACGTTCAAACTGCTGCTTGATGGTTTGTCGTGCGCGGAAGATGTTCACCCTCACTTGCTCCTCTGTGATGCCAAGCACCGCTGCAATCTCCTTGTGCGTCTTGCCCTCCATGTCGCGCAGCTGCATACATGCGCGCAGCTTCTCGGGCAGGGCATCAATGAGCTGCCGCACAATCTGCACTTTCTCGCGCTGCACGGTGCGCTCGTAGGGGTTAGCCGTCGCCGTGGGGTTGCTCTCCACAGGCGTGTCGTCGAGCGACGCATTCTGGTTCTCGTGCAGCCGCAGTCGGTCGAGTGCCATGTTGCGGCATACGGTGAGTGCGAACGCCTCGATGTTCTCGATGGTATCCCACGAGTCACGACGGTTCCAGACACGTATGAGCGTGTCTTGCACGATGTCCTCTGCCTCCTCGCGGCTCAGCGTGATGCGTAGCGCGAGGCGGTAGAGGATATCCTTCATTGGTAATATGTCGCTTGTGAAACTAATCTTTTTCATTCGAGAACTTTTGTTTGTTTTTTAGGAGGGTATGGCATCCTTGCCATACCCACGCTGCCATCTTTTAGGGGGTGCACTTGTCTCCGCTCGGCTTTGCCGCTTGCCAGAGCAAGAAGTGCACCATCATAGTATAAGTGCACCATCATAGTTAATAGCACCATTTTGTTTATTGGTGCAGCTGAGACAGCTGCACCCCCTGAAGCTGTCTTCGTGAAAATCCGTGCGTTCTGTGGGATGCTCTTTCCAGCAAGAAAGTTTCTGTGTGTTCTGTGCATTCTGTGGAAATATTGATGTTCTCCCATATGTATCCCCTTCGCTACAGCGTTACGACGAACGTGGTGTGGTATCCTGCTTGTGCGTGGTCGGCGAGAGCGAGGTTGCCGCCCTGCGCCATCATCATCTGTCGCGAAAGCGAGAGGCCGATGCCCGACCCGTGCGCTTCGTGGTGAAGAACGGCACGAACACCTCGCGCGCCACCTCCGCCGCTATCGGCGTGCCGTCGTTGCTGATGCGCAGCTGCGTGCACTGGTCGGTGCGGCGTGCGCAGATGTCTATGTTTTGCGCGCCAGCCTCCGCCGCATTCTTCACGATGTTGGTAAGCACCTGGTGCATCATGCTTGCGTCGCACGCAGCGTCTGTACGTTGACGAGGTCTACGTGCCATGTGAGGTTGGGGTAGAGCGTTTGCAGATTGGTAACGAGTCGTTGCAGGTCTATCTCCTCGAGGTTCACCGTCTGCAGCTGCGTCATCTTGCGGTAGCTCTCCACGAACGCCGACAGACTGCGACTCGTGTCGTATATCGCCTGGATACCCTCTTCGAGCGGCGTTCCCTTCACCATATTGCTGCCTATGTACGCCTGCGTGATGCTCTGTATAGGTGTCACGGCGTTCATTATCTCGTGCGTCAACACGCGTGTCAGCCGCTGCCACGACTCCACCTCGCTGCGCGCCATCAGTTGGTTAATCTCTCCGCCCATCTCGTTGAGCATCTTCTGCAGTTCGCGCTCGCCGGGCATGATGCTGTCCGTTGCAGTCGGAACATGAAGTCGCGGTTGCGCAGTGCCTCGCGCATGAGGTGCACGCGAGTGGAGAGGCGACGTTGGTGGCGCCACTCAAGTACGAAGAGCACTACGAGGAGTGCGGTGAGAAGGGCGATGATATATATCATAATTTCAACTTCCTATACAGCGTCTGTCTTGTTATTCCTAACAGTTCCGCTGCCTTGCTCATATTGCCGTGGCACTGTTCTACCACGCGATGCACATGCTGCTGTTCGAGCTTGTCGAGTGTCACCACCTCGCGACTCTTCTCCACCGCGTCGCGCAGCGTGCGCACCAGTTCGTCGTTGTCCCACGGCTTCGTCACGAAGTCGGCAGCCCCGTTCTTCAGTCCCTTTACCGCCAACTGCACGTCGGCATACGCCGTCATCAGTACCACCGGCGTGTCGGGATGCAGCTTCTTCAGCGTGCGCAGCCAGAACAGTCCGTCCTGCCCCGTGTTCACGCCTAATGAGAAGTTCATGTCGAGCAGCACCACGTCCACATGCTCCTCGCTCATAGTGGCTACGAGCCGGTCTGTACTGCTGAGTGTCACGATGCGCGTGAACACCCCTGCAAGGCAAATCTTCAAAGCGGTGAGTATCGCCGGGTTGTCGTCGACGATGAGTATCGTGTTGTAATAGTTGCTCATATTAAGCACTTTATGTTTCTACTGCAAAAGTACAAAAAAAAGTGCAAGCCACTGACACATGTGTATCATTTTCATACACTCTGCTGTATGATTATCATACAACCGCCGTTTTTCCGCACCAAACACTTCCCGTTGCCTGCTTAATAGCGTAATTTTGTCGTAGAAATAAAGCAAACAGATACAATGAACCGACCATTCATAACCCTATTCGCCCTGCTTGCCGCCATGTCGGCTCAGGCTGCCGAACCGTGGAGCGTGGAGCGTTGCATGGAGTACGCCGCCGAGCACAGTCACACGGTGCGCCTGCAGCAGTACGACCTCGACGCAAGTCGCACCGAACGCACACGTGCCATCGGTGCCTTCCTGCCCGAAGTGTACGGCTCGGTGGGCGCACAGATGAACTTCGGACGCGCCATCGACCCCGAGACCAACACCTACACCGATGTCAACACCTTCTATAACGGCTACGGCTTGCAGGCATCGCTCGTCTCTTCGACGGACTGCAGCGATACAACGAGCTGCGCATGGCTCGCGCCAACGTGGCTATGGGTCGGTCGGCGTTGCAGGCAGAGAAAGATGCCGTGCGACTGAGGGTGTACAAGGCGTGCATGGATCTGCTCTACTGCGAGGGTGCCGTGGAGCACACGCAGCGCAAGCGCGACGAGAGTCGTGCGCTGCTCCACCAGACCGAGGTGATGGCTGAGGTGGGACAGAAGAGCGAAGCCGATGTGGCGCAGATGCGAGCCACACTTGCTGCCGACGACTACGAACTGACGCATATGCAGAGTCAGACCACGAAGGCACTGCTCGCGCTGAAGCAGCAGATGAACTTCCCCATTGCCGACACGCTCGTTGTGGAAAAGCCTGCGGTAGATGCCTCGCTTCTGCCTACCGACAATGCCTATAATATATATAATGTGGCACTCACAACCAATCCGCGCATAGCGCAGGCTGTGTGCAACGTGGCTGCAGCCCGCTACGCCCTGCGCGCTGCTCGTGGTGCATTCCTACCAAAGCTCTCTCTCTCCGGCGGTGTCTCCACCTCGTTCTATCGTAATATGGACGTGGGTGGACACGCACCGTTCGGTCAGCAGTTCAAGAATAATGCCGGCGAATACGTGACTCTCTCGCTGAGCATCCCTATCTTCAATCGACTCGGCTCTGTCTCCTCCGTTCGCTCGCGCCGCATAGCTCTTGACCGGGCACGCGAATCGCTCAACTACGAACGCTCCGAACTGCAGCGCATCATTGCCGAAGCTGTCGCCGACGTTGAGAACAGCACCAAGGAGGTGCAGAAGATGAAGGATCAGGTTGAGGCTGACAGCTTAGCCGCCTACCTCACCACACGCAAGTTCGAGGAGGGCATGGCATCGTCTATCGACGTGCGCACGGCGGCTGTCACGCTCCTGCAAAGCCGTGTAAAACTGCTGCAGAGCCAACTCACAATGATGTACAACAAAAGATTATTAGCATATTATAAAGGAGAACCATCATGGACCGACAAATAGAAAAGAAATCATTCCTCCGCCGCTACGCATGGTATATCGCTGCGGCTGCCGCACTCGCTGCGCTCCTCGTGTGGATAGTGCTCGGCACAACTGCCAGCACGACGACCGTAGATGTCTCTGACATCACCATCAGCGACGTCACGCGCGGTAAGTTCGACGACTATGTGCGTCTCAACGGACAGGTGCTATCTATCCAGGTGGTGCAGATCTCGCCCGAGGAGGGCGGCATAGTGCGCGAGAAGGTTGTGGAGGAGGGCACACGCGTCAGAAAGGGCGACGTGATACTCCGACTCAGCAACAGCAATCTCGACCTGCAGATTCTCAACGCTGAGGCTGAGCTCGCTGAGAAGCAGAACCTGCTGCGCAACACGCAGGTGGCTATGCAACAGGACCGCCTCAACAACCGCACCGAGCAGCTACGCTCGACACCGACTGCGACCGCAAGCGCCGCGCCTACGAACAGAACGCACGCCTCTACAAGGAACGCCTCATCAGTAAGGAGGTGTATCTGCAGAGTCGCGAGGACTATAACCTCGCCTTACGCAAGCAGAGTCTTATCTCGCAGCGCCTGAAGCAGGACAGCATCTATCGCCACGTGCAGATGGCGCAGATGGAGGACAACCTCGACAACATGCGCAAGAACGTACTCTTGGTGCGCGACCGCAAGAACAAGCTCGAGGTGCGCTCGGCTATCGACGGTGAACTCGGACTGCTCGACGTTGAGTTGGGACAGAACATCGCTGCCGGACAGAACATCGGACAGATAAACGACCTCTCCGACTTCAAGGTGCAGGCGCAGATTGACGAGCACTACATTGACCGCGTACGTCCGGGGCTTTCGGCTTCGTTCAGTCGCGACGGCAAGACCTACCGACTGCGTGTGCGCAAGGTATATCCCGAAGTGCGCAACGGAACGTTCCGCACCGACTTCGTCTTCGTCGGCGAACGCCCGGCGCAGATGCGCAGCGGACAGACCTTCTACGTGGAGCTGGCTCTCGGCAAGTCGCAGCAGGCTACGCTCATCCCGCGCGGCACGTTCTTCCAGACCACCGGCGGCAACTGGATATTCGTGCTCGACAAGTCGGGACGCAAGGCTTACCGCCGCAACATCAGCATAGCCCGCCAGAACCCGCAATACTACGAGGTGACCGACGGACTGGAGCCTGGCGAGCGCGTCATCACCAGTGGATACGAAGCGTTTAAGGATAACGAGGTGCTGGTGATAAAGTAAAAGCCCCTCCCAACCCTCCCCATCGGGGAGGGCTTGGTTACCATTGATTTTCCAAGGCTTAGAAAGGCCTAAAGAAGCTTAGTTTCCCAAGGCTTAGAAAGGCCTAAAGAGGCTTAGTTCGGCTTAAACGCCGCCTTAAAGAGGCTTAGTTCGGCCTATTCTCTAAAATAATTAAAAAGCAAAACAATGATAAAGACTCAAAACCTTACCAAGATCTTCCGCACGGAAGAAGTGGAGACAGTAGCCCTCAACGGCGTTAGTATAAATGTAGAAGACGGCGAGTTCGTCGCCATAATGGGACCGAGCGGCTGCGGCAAGTCGACTCTGCTGAACATCCTCGGACTTCTCGATAATCCCGACTCGGGCGATTATCTGCTCGACGGCGAACCTGTAGCAAACCTCAAGGAGAAGGACCGCACACGCTATCGTCGCGGACGCATCGGCTTCGTGTTCCAGAGCTTCAACCTCATCGACGAGCTTACCGTTGAGGAGAATGTTGACCTTCAGCTGCGCTATATGGGCGTACCGTCGAAGGAACGCCGCGAGCGTGTGACAGAGATACTGCGCAAGGTGGGCTTGAGCCATCGCGCAAAGCACTATCCGCAGCAGCTCTCGGGCGGTCAGCAGCAGCGTGTGGCGATAGCGCGCGCCGTGGTGGGCAAGCCGAAACTCATCCTCGCCGACGAGCCTACGGGTAATCTCGACTCGAAGAGCGGTCTGGCTGTCATGGAACTGCTTTCGCAGCTCAATGCCGAGGGAACCACAATCGTAATGGTGACCCACTCGCAGCACGACGCGCAGATGGCAAGCCGCATCATCAACCTCTTCGACGGACAGGTTGTGGAGGGCAGCGAGAGAATTCTTTAACTAAAACGAAACGATAATGAAGACATTCCTATATATGTTCCGCCGCTACCGCATAGCCACGCTGCTCAACCTCTTCGGCTTGAGTGTGGCTGTAGCGACGTTCTACCTGTTCATGACACAGGTGATATACAACCGCACGTACAACCACAACCTCAACGACTACGAGCACATGTACCGCCTCGAAATCTACGGCAATCTGTTCGGCGACAACTGGGGTTGCAGCATATGCCGTCCGTTCGCCACTATGCTTAGGGATATTCCGCAGGTTAAGAGTGTTGTCTATTACAGTCCGTATGTCAATCAGACCGATGTTAAGGTGAACAACCGCACCATAACCGTGCCAATTGTGTACATGAGCAAGCCTGGCATTGAGTTCTTTACCGGCAAACTCATCTCCGGCTCAAGCAAGTCATGGGGCACCGGAGCTACTGCCATCGTTAACCGCAGCAATGCCGAGAAGATGTTCGGTACGGCGAATGCTGTGGGCAAGACGTTCGAAGCTATAAACAACAATGATGGCGGAACGATACCCGTCACCGTGGTGGGTGTGAGCGAGGATATGCCCGACAACTGTACTGTGTCCAACGGCTTGTATATCTGCGATAACGAGAGCGGACTGACCGACTGGAGCGAGTGGAGCTACTGCATCTTTCTGCGACTTGCCGATGGCACAAACCCTAAAAAGGTGGAGCGTGCCATAAAGCTCGCATTTATGAAAGCCAACGACATAAGCGAGAAGGAGTTTGACAAGGAGGTGAAAATGAATTTCCGCATCACTCCCGTGGACGATATCTACTTCTCTGGCATCGGACTGCAGGACAAGGCAACCGCAGTCTTGTCGACGTGCTCACCGTGGCTTCTGTCTTCGTGCTGTTTATCGCCCTGCTCAATCTGCTCAACTTCTCGCTCTCCGAGGTGCCGATGCGTATGCGCGGCATCAACACACGCCGTGTGATGGGAGCCTCTGTAGGCGGTCTGCGCCTTAAGATGATAATGGAGAGCGTGCTGTTCGCTTTTGTCGGATTGGTTATCGGCGTTCTGCTTGTCGTGGCGTTCCAGCGCAGCGAGGCGTGCATGAAGCTCGTTTCGGGCGACATCAGCTTCTCAGCACACTGGGTGCTTGTCGCCGTCATGGCTGCGTCGGCACTCGTTGTGGGAGCGTTGGCGGCTGTTGTGCCGGCGTTCTACAGCACGTCGTTCGCTCCGGCTCTGGTGCTGAAAGGCTCGTTCGGACTCTCGCCGCGCGGCAGACAGCTGCGCCTGGCGATAATGGCGGTGCAGTTCTGCGTGGCTTTCGTGCTCGCTATATATATAGGTGTCATGTCGAGCCAGTCGAGCTACATCTTCAACTGCGACTATGGCTTCAACAAGAACGAGGTGTTCTACGCATGGCTCTCTGATGAGGCAAAGGCTAAGCGCGAGACAATACGCACCGAACTGAAGAAACTTCCGTTCGTAGAGAATGTCGGCTTTGCACAAAAGGCTATCGGTTCTGGTGATCAGTATATGGGCTGGGGACGTGGAAGTGGCGAGCATCAGATGTCGCTGCAGGTGCTGCCCTGCGACTATGAGTATCCGCAAACTATGGGACTGAAGATTCTGGAGGGTCGCAACTTCAACGAGGCTGATATGAAGACGGGTGCCTACGTGCTCAACAAGGCTGCCATGCAGCAGTACAAATGGCTCGCCGTGGGCGATTCTATCGGTCGTCAGAACGAATGGGGACCTACGTCAAACTATCTCATCGTGGGCGTCTGCAACAATTTCAAACTGAAGTCGATGCGCAACGACAATAGTCGTGTGGCTATTGCGTTCATTATCTTCGGACCGGACATGGAGCAGTGGGGCGACCGCTGCAACCAGGTGTTCGTGCGCGTCGCTAAGGGGCAGGACAAGGTGGAGGCAAAGCGTCGCATAACTGACGTGCTCAACCGTCTCGACGCGTCGCAGAAGTACGAGATGAACTTCCTCGACAACGACCTTCAGCAGACCTACGTCGACGAGTTCCGCTTCATATCGCAGGTGAAGTTCTTCGCCATCATCTGCATCATCATCACCGTTATCGGTGTGTTCTCGCTGACGATGTTCGAGACCGAGTATCGTCGCAAGGAGATAGGCATACGCAAGGTGATGGGTTCGTCGGTAGGTTCCATCGTGCGCCTCTTCGCCATGCGCTACACCGTGCCGCTCGTGGTGTCGTTCGTCGTTGCAGCTCCAGTGGCTGGTGGCTCAGTATGCAGTGGCTGCAGAGCTTCGCCGAGCACACGCCGCTCCACTGGTGGCTCTTCCCGCTCAGCTTCGTCGGTGTCTCTGCCGTTGTCATTGCAACGGTCGTGGCGCAGTCGTGGCGTGTAGCGACGCAGAACCCCGTGGAGAGTATCAAGACCGAGTGATGGTGAGGTGTTGAGATGATGAGATGGTGATGTGGTGAGATATGTTGTTTTGAATTGTTTGGCGAAAAAATCTGCATATCTTCCAGTAGCGCCGTAACTCTCACATTATAAGCAGAAAAAAGGCTGATAGATACTCCGAAAAAGAGGGGTATCTATCAGCCTTTCTGTCAGTCGTTACTTGCTGTGATGTGCTCTCCCACGGATTTCTCCCAGGGGATACACTTGTCTCCGCTCGGCTTTGCCGCTTGCCAGAGCAAGAAGTGCACCGACCAAGGATCTCGTGTCCTCCCACGGATTTCACTGATTTGCACAGATGGTTAGGGTGCGTGGTGTTGTCCCACAGAACTTCTTGCAGGGGGTGCTGCACCCCCTAAACTTCTGTGTTGATCTGTGCCATCTGTGGGAGGCTCTTCTCTGCAAGAATATTCTGTGCGTTCCGTGCGTTCTGTGGGAGAATACCGTTTGCTTTGTTGGTGCAGCAGAGACTGCTGCACCCCCTGAGATTGCATCTGTGGGAGGCTATTTCAAGAATGTGGGTGCGTGGGTATGGCAGGATGCCATACCCTCCTATGACGCTACGCCTCGCGGTGCTCGGCGATAGCCTTCTTGATGAGCATTTCGAGCTCCTCGCAGAGTTCGGGGTTGTCCTTCAGCAGAGTCTTTGTAGCGTCGCGACCTGCGCCAGTTTCGAGCCGTTGTAGCTGTACCACGAGCCCGACTTCTGGATGATGCCGTACTCTACGCCGAGGTCTACCATCTCGCCAACCTTTGAGATGCCCTCACCGAACATAATCTCGAACTCGGTCTTGCGGAACGGAGGCGCCACCTTGTTCTTGATCACCTTCACGCGCACCTGGTTGCCGATGATCTGGTCGCCGTCCTTGATGCCCGTCACCTTGCGGATGTCGAGGCGCACCGAAGCGTAGAACTTCAGGGCGTTACCGCCCGTTGTTGTCTCGGGGTTGCCGAACATCACGCCGATCTTCTCGCGCAACTGGTTGATGAAGATACACGTAGTCTTGGTCTTCGAGATTGTAGAGGTGAGCTTGCGCAGCGCCTGCGACATGAGTCGAGCCTGCAGACCCACCTTGTTGTCGCCCATGTCGCCCTCGATCTCCGCCTTCGGAGTGAGCGCAGCCACAGAGTCGATAACGATGATGTCGATAGCCGATGAGCGTATGAGCTGGTCGGCAATCTCGAGAGCCTGCTCGCCGTTGTCGGGCTGCGAGATCCAGAGGTTGTCTACGTCTACGCCGAGCTTTGCAGCGTAGAAGCGGTCGAAGGCGTGCTCGGCGTCGATGAACGCTGCGATGCCGCCTGCCTTCTGTGCCTCGGCGATGGCGTGTATGGCAAGCGTTGTCTTACCTGACGACTCGGGACCGTATATCTCGATAATTCTGCCCTTCGGGTAGCCGCCGACACCGAGTGCGGCGTCGAGACCGATGCTACCGGTAGGGATTACCTCGACGTTCTCCACCTGCTCGTCGCCGAGCTTCATGATGGAGCCCTTGCCGAAGTCCTTCTCTATCTTTGACATCGCAGCCTGGAGGGCTTTGAGTTTGCCCGCCTGGTCGATGTTCATTTCTTCTTTTGCCATTTCTTTTTGAGTTTTGAATTTTGAATTATAATTCAATGTCTACATTGAACAACTCGTGCCAAGGCAGACCCTGCTTGTTGAGCTGCTCCATGAACGGATCCGGATCGAACTCCTCTACGTTCCAAACGCCCGGCTTGCGCCACAGACCCTTGAAGAACATCATTGCGCCGATCATAGCCGGAACACCCGTTGTGTAGCTTACGCCCTGCATACCGGTCTCCTTGTAGGCAGCCTCGTGCGAGCAGTTGTTGTAGACGTAGTAGGTCTGCTCCTTGCCGTCCTTGATGCCACGGATGCGGCAGCCGATAGATGTCTGTCCGTCGTAGTTCTCGCCGAGGTCCTGTGGGTTAGGTAGCACGGCCTTGAGGAACTGCAGCGGCACAATCTTCACCTTCACCTTTTCCGAAGGGTTGTCGGCGAGCGGAGCCTCGTATGTTATCTCGTCGATGCGCGACATGCCGAGATTCTGGATGCAGTCGAGGTATGTGAGATACTGCTGACCGAAAGTCATCCAGAAGCGAGCGCGCTTGATGGTCGGGTAGTTCTTCACGAGCGACTCTATCTCCTCGTGGTGGAGCAGGTAGCTCTCCTTCGGACCCACCTCCGGGTATGTGAGCGGCTTGTGAATCTCGAGCGGAGCAGTCTCCACCCATTTGCCGTCCTCCCAGTAGAGACCCTTCTGAGTGATCTCGCGGATGTTGATTTCGGGGTTGAAGTTGGTAGCGAACGCCTTGTGGTGGTTGCCGGCGTTGCAGTCTACGATGTCGAGATACTGTATCTCGTCGAAGTGGTGCTTAGCTGCGTAAGCGGTGAAGATGCTTGTAACGCCCGGGTCGAAGCCGCAGCCGAGAATGGCTGTCAGACCAGCCTCCTCGAAACGCTTCTTGTAAGCCCACTGCCAAGAGTACTCGAAGTGAGCCTCGTCCTTCGGCTCGTAGTTGGCGGTGTCGAGGTACGAGCATCCGCAAGCCAGACAAGCCTCCATGATGGTGAGGTCCTGATAGGGCAGGGCGAGGTTGATGACCAGTTCCGGCTTGTAGTCGTTGAAGAGAGCCTTGAGCTGCTCTACATCGTCAGCGTCCACCTGAGCGGTCTTGATGTTGGGGTTGCCGATTGCCTCGACAATGCGGTCACACTTTGACTTTGTGCGGCTTGCAATCATGAAGTCGGTGAAAACGTCAGCGTTCTGCGCAATCTTGAACGCTGCAACTGTAGCGACGCCACCGGCGCCGATCATAAGTACTTTTCCCATTGTTTCTATTTTTTAGTTTGTTGTTTTTTTAGGGTTGAAAATTTAGATAGAGGGATAGCAAGTATACAGAGATAATATTGCCGCCCCTTTCTGTTTATGAGTGTGATTGTGCCAGAATCTTTTTGGCTGGAATTTCCAATACACAACCTTTGCCGTCGCTGACAACTACAGAATTATTGTGCAGCGCTTTTTCTTCGAGCATATGCTGTTGCGCTTCCTGCAATCCGCTTTCTACTTTCTGTAGAAAGTCTTCAATATAGCTTCGCTCATAGATTCTTTATTTTATTGAATTTAATTTCGTCTTTTATCTTTGTCTGAATATTTTTGCCTCCGAATGCGATTCGTTCTCCTTTGTTGTAGCTGTTGTCATACAAAACCCAAACATCCACTTCGTTCATAAACAATCTGAATAGATTTCGTATGCCTAAGTAGTATCGTCGCTCAATGACATCTGTCGGTATGTTGTGTCCGCCGTTTGCCACTCTGTCGGCTACTCGCATTTTTGCCAATTCTATACTGTCAAGCCAGAAGAACAATACGTGTACAACATATCCTTTCTCGTGTGCCCTTTTTACAAGGTTAACATACGACTTTGTTGCCAGTGTCGTTTCTATTGAGAATGACTCCTCTGCATTTAGCAGTTCTTCTATGCGTTTAAGCATCAAGCGTCCTGCTTCTATTGCTACGCCTTCTGGGTTGAAAGGAGATAATCCTTTTGCTATTTCATCTGCATTTACAAATTCTTTCACAAGCAGCGACTTGGGAAGAATAGTGTTTGAAACCGTTGTCTTGCCAGCTCCATTGCATCCTGCTATGATATATAGATGTTTTACCACTTAGTTTTGGGTTTTATTGATTATCTACTTCTATTAACAGTCACTACTCTGAGGCAAACCCCAGCCCACCGCTTTACAGCTCGCTGCCTTTTATCCCGAGGGCGTTCATGAGCGAATAGCTAAGATTTCCTGCTTGAAGTTGCCACCTTCGAGGGGCTGCATGGCGAAGAGCGTGACGCGCTTTCCTCGTCATCAACGTCGCGAAGGGCGTGGCGCAGGGCATCCCAGAGCGCGGGGTGCTCGGCGTTGGGGATAGCCATCACGCGATGCACGTCCTTGTGGTTGACCACGGTCTTGAGGATGTCGAGGAAGAAGTCGTTGTGCTTCACCACCTCTTCAACGGGGTAGGAGCTGAGGATGAACTCGCCCAGACCGTCCTTGAACGCCTTTGCGTTGAGGTCGGTTTCGTAGTTGCCGGGTGCGAAGTTCTCGAGTGCAGTCTTCTCCTTAGAGTGGATGAAGATGACCTGCGTCTCGCCCTCACTGTCGCGACTCTCGCGCATTCCGCCGTCGAGTGCCACGCAGTCGATCCAGCGTGCGAGGTCGGCTTTCGGGATGCGTCTGCCGAGCATACGCTCGAAGTTGACCGAGAGGTTGAAGGCTACGGAGTCGACATAATCGCCGTCTACGAGGATTATGTTGCGGCTCCATTTGGTATTGTTGAATTGCTGTATATCCATTTTATATGTTATTTCACTATTTCCTTTGTAACCTTGCGCTTGCCGTCGGCATAGGTCACGGCTTTGAGCACGATAGTGCCCTTGGCAGGTGTAGCAATCTGCGCACCCTCTATCGAGTAGTAGCGCGTGTCGGCTACCTTCATGTCGGCGGTGTTGAGGCTGATGCCCGTCGGGTTGAAGCCGTAGAGTGCGCGGTCGGAAGTGGTTGCCGTGCCGTCTACGGTGTACACGCTCTCCACGTGTAGCTTCTTCGCCTGCAGGTTGTGGAAGTAGATAACCTTCAGTGTGCCGTTGTTCACGATGTCGTAGTTGTCGGTGAAGCCGAACGGAATCTCGTCCATGTCCTGCGTGAGGTGGTCGTAGAGGTCGGTGGTGAACGTATAGCGTTTGCCGTCGACATAGATGCGGTAGCTCAGCTTCTCGGCGTTGATATACTCTCCGTTCACGTCCTCAGTCGGAATGTTGAACACGAGTGCCAAGTTCAGCTCGTCCCAATCAAGGTTGGTCGGCATGGCGGGCTTCGCGGCGTGGTCGCCGGCGTAGTACTTCATCGTCACGCCCGTGGCGGTTGTCACGAACTCTTTGAGGTCGTAGGTTGTCTCGCAGAGGTAAGCCTCGGCAGGAGCCATTGTGAGCTGCTTGCGGTCGGCAGAGAAGTTGAAGTTGATGGTGCGGAGATACTCGTAGTTCATATCCTTGTCCACGCTCACCGGCGCAATGCGGTAGAAGAAGAGGTCGGCATCCTTCACAATCTGGAACGACGGGATGGAAGCCGTTGTGCGCTGTACGTGCCTCGTACACCTCCTTGGACGACTTTGAGGCGAGTCCGCTGATGAAGAACTTGCCGTCGCTGAACGCCACCTTCACCAGGCGCGATGTCTTCGCGCCGTAGGCATCCGTGCCGCTGAACACGTAGGTCTGTGGCTTCACGCCTTTCGGGAACTCGAAGCGCACGAACTCGCCCAATGGTTGCAGCTTCATGTTGTAGAAGAAGCCGTAGAAACCAGCCTCGTCCTCCGTCTCTGCGTCCTCGTATATGGCGAAGATGTCGCCGTTCTGCGTGGTCAGCTCGCCCTGTTCGCCGATGGCGAGGCGTGCCTCCTTCTCGAAGCTCGTCACGTTGCCATCCTCATCGGCGCGTACAATCTCGAGGTAGAGCGTCTTGGCATCGTTCTGCACGAGCACCTGTCCTGCCTTGATGACAATCTCGTTACCCACCTTCTCGCCCTTCAGCCAGCTCTCCTCGGCACCGCGGTAGTCGCGGTTGCCGCCCGGTGTGAGTCCGTTGAAGTAGTAGGTGGTGCCGTCCTGGCGCACCGTCACCTTACCGTTGGTGTACTGCTTCTCGTAGAAGCCGTTGTTCTCGGTGTACGCCATGATGTACGCCTCGTCCTCGCCCTCGGGGTTGTAGATGGGTTTCTCGTCCTTAGGCACGCTCAGCTTGTGCAGCGCAGCCTTGCCTGGAGCCTTCAGCACGCGCTCCTTCTGCGTGGTATTGTTTGATAAGGGGGTGCCCAAGAGGGTTTGTGCGTTGGCTGCTATTGTAGCGAGCACGAAGCCCAATAAGAGTAGAGTCTTTTTCATAATGTTGATTGCTTAAAATGATTTTATTTAGGTTTTGCAAGTCGGCGACAAACGCAACCATTTTAGATGACAAAGTTAGCGAGAATAATCCGAAAAACCAAGTTTTTTAGTCGCCATATTAACCCTGCCAATATGTTTTGTAACGATACTCCCAAGGTATTCAACCTTAATGCCTAATGCTTGTGGCGAGAGAAGTTGGCTCCGGTAGTGCTAAAATGATGTTCCGGTTGCGGTGGAATAATGTTCCGGTTGCGGTGGAATAATGTTCCGGTTGCGGTGGAATGATGTTCCGGTTGCGCAGGAGAGTATGGCGATTGTAGTTTAACGCTTTTAGTTGACTACTTTCAGTCTTAATTGTAAAGTTGGTTGACCCAGTTAATACTTAATTTTATTATTCGTTGATACTATTTTAAGCTTAATTGCCATTATGGTTTACACAGCT